>Ga0308165_1003333_pt1 | contig 17387 bp, 10 predicted proteins | sample PhyWR2_FD_201032 | JGI IMG/M metagenome (GOLD analysis project Ga0308165, IMG submission 201032) | Phyllosphere microbial communities from UC Gill Tract Community Farm, Albany, California, United States - DLSLW.R2 | ecosystem: Host-associated > Plants > Phyllosphere > Unclassified | place: USA...
GGCAACCTCGAGTCGAGATTCTGTCTGGATCATTTCAATATTCCCAACTTGCACCAGCAGACCAGACAGCCCAATAAGAATTAATCTTCATGGACAGCCAAGCAGCCAGTCAGTCTTGGGCCCGTCGTCCACACCGCAACCATTTACGATGCTTCTCCTGGGCAGAAACCTCGCGCATTAAACGCGAAGCCCTCTATTCTGGCAGAGCTAGCACACTCCGTCAAGAGTGCGCAACCAAACCAGTGGTAAATTGGTATTTTTACGCCACTTTTTCGCCGGCGTACTGCTGCGCCAGCACCAGGAAGGCCGTCAGCGCCGTATCCGACCCCAATTCTTCCTGCAGGATGGCAGCCACGCGCGGTGCCAGCTTGGCCGCCAGGCGCGCATCCAGAAACAGCAACCGGCTGCGGCGGGCCAGCACGTCTTCCACCGTGCGCGCATATTCATAGCGTGCAGCAAAGCGCACCATCGCCTCGCTCAGGCCATTGGCCAGCCAGACATCGGCGCCTGGCAAGGCTGCAACGAATTCCGCCTCGCTGCCATAGGAATGCATGCCCTGGGCCATGTGCATGCTGTGCTGGGCGCGGCCCGACGCTGGCGTGCCGACCAGCGGCAGCTTGACCGTCACCCCACCGGGCATGCGGGGCAGGCGCTGGGCATCAAAGCAGGCCTCCAGCACGTCTTCGGCCATCGCGCGGTACGTGGTCCACTTGCCGCCGGTCACCGTCACCATGCCGGACTTGCTGGTCAGCACCGTATGCTCCCGGCTGATGCCCTTGGTGTTCTCGCCATCGTCATCCTGCGGCTTGACCAGCGGGCGCAGGCCGGCCCACATGCTGCGCACATCGGCCATGGTCGGCGCACGGCTGAGGTACTTGCCGGCTTCGCTGAGAATGAATTTCAGCTCTTCGTCAAACGGACGGGGTTCGCGCGCCAGGTCATGGCGCGGGGTGTCGGTCGTGCCCAGGATCACTTTGCCCAGCCACGGCACCGCGAACAGCACGCGCCCATCGGCGGTCTTGGGCACCAGCAGCGCGTGGTCGGACGGCAGGAAATCCCGGTCCACCACCAGATGCACCCCTTGGCTGGGCGCCACCATGGGCTTGACGGGCTTGCCCATCAGCTCCGCATCCTGCTGGCGCAGGTGGTCGACCCAGGGCCCGGTGGCATTGACCACGCAGCGGGCGCGCACGGTATAGCGCTGGCCGGACTCCGCATCCTTGCAAATGACGCCGGCGACGCGGCCATCCTCCTGGATCAGCTCCGTCACCGGACAGTAGTTGACCAGCAAGGCCCCCTTGGCCGCAGCGGTGCGGGCCAACGCAAGGGCCAGGCGGGCATCGTCGAACTGGCCATCCCAGTATTTGACCCCGCCCTTGAGGCCCTTGTCCTGCACGGTCGGCAGCAGGCGGCGCGTGGCGCCTGCCGAGAGGAACTGGGTGGAGCCCAGGCCCGCCTTGCCTGCCAGCGCGTCATACATCTTGAGGCCGACGCCATAGAACGGCGTATCCAGCAGCTTGTACGAGGGCATCACAAAGGCCAGCGGCTGGGCGATATGCGGCGCATTGTTCAGCAAGGTGGTGCGCTCGTGCAGCGCCTCACGCACCAGCGCGATATTGCCCTGGGCCAGGTAACGCACGCCGCCATGCACCAGCTTGGTAGCCCGCGACGAGGTGCCCTTGGCGAAGTCCATCGCCTCGAGCAGCGCCACCTTGAAGCCGCGCGCAGCGGCATCCAGCGCCACCCCCAGGCCGGTGGCCCCTCCTCCGACCACCACCAGGTCAAACACCGGCGTGGCGCCCAGACGGGCCAGCAGATCGGTACGGTGAACGGACAGCGGTGCAGCAGCAGTGGACATGCGAAATTGAAATGTAGGTCTGAGAGTTGCCCCGCTCCTGAACCGGCCAGGCCTGGGGCAAGGTGCCAAAGCCTGGAAGCGGGATTCGCTTTTGCGCTTTTGTCTCTCAATTTTATTCGTTTTTGATCTTTTTTGTTCGTTATCGCCAAATTTGCTGGCGCGGAACGCCCGGATATCAGCGCTGCAGCATGCCAGCGTGTCGTGCCAGCTTGATGACAAAACCTCGCGCCAGCCATGGGCTGCTGCGGTAGCTCCACACGGTGCAGGCGGCCGCCCTGCTGCCGACCTGTTGCGTTTTGCACTATATTGGCGGGAGTTTTCGTTTTCATTCGTTTCGGATCCACGCCATGACGGAGCTCAACAACAGCAACCCCCGCCAACTGCTGCTCTTACAAGAAGTGCAACGCCGCAGCGCGGCCACCGTCGAGGAACTAGCCGCTTTCCTGGGGGTGACCTTGCAGACCGTGCGCCGCGATGTGCAGCGGCTGTCCGAGGCAGGGGTGCTCACCCGTTTTCATGGCGGCGTGCGCGTCCCCAACTCCACCACCGAGAACCTGGCCCACCAGCAGCGCGAAGCCCTCAATGCCGATGGCAAGACCCGCATTGCGCAGGCCGTCGCTGCCCAGGTGCCGCACAACTGTTCGCTGATCCTGAACATCGGCACCACCACCGAGGCCATTGCCCGCGCGCTGATGCAGCACCGGGGTCTGCGCATCATCACCAACAACCTCAATGTGGCAGCCACGCTCAGCAGCAACCCCGATTGCGAAGTCATCGTCGCCGGCGGCGTGGTGCGCGGCCGGGACCGGGGCATCATTGGCGAGGCGGCGGTGGACTTCATCCGCCAGTTCCGCGTGGACATCGCATTGATCGGCATATCCGGCATTGAATCCGATGGCAGCCTGCGCGACTATGACTTCCGCGAAGTGAAAGTAGCCCAGACCATCATGGACCAGGCACGCGAAGTCTGGATGGCCGCTGACCACAGCAAGTTTGGCCGCCCGGCAATGGTGGAAGTCGGCCCGCTGTCGCGCATCGACCGGCTGTTTACCGATGCGCCGCCGCCCGATCCCTTCCCCCGGCTGCTGCAGGAAGCCCATGTGCGCTGCACCGTCGCCTGACGGCCAGGCACCTTCCGAAGCATTTTGTTGAACTGACTGATCTACCGGCTCAGACCGGCTTTGAGACATGACCTATCTGCTCGCTCTGGACCAGGGCACCTCCAGCTCCCGCACCATTGTGTTTGATCGCCACGGCGCCATCGTGGCCCAGGCGCAGCGCGAGCTGCCGCAAATCTACCCGCGCCCCGGCCATGTGGAGCACGACCCGATGCAGATCTGGGGCACACAGCTGGCGACAGCACAGGAAGCGCTGAAAACCGCAGGCATCAGCGCCAGCCAGGTGACCAGCCTGGGCATCACCAACCAGCGCGAGACCACCATCGTCTGGAACCGCAAGACCGGCCAGCCCATCCACAACGCCCTGGTCTGGCAGGACCGCCGTGCCGAGCCCGTCTGTGCCCAGCTGCGCGCCGACGGCCATGCCGAGCGCATCCAGCAAAAGACCGGCCTGCTGGTCGATGCCTATTTCTCGGGCACCAAGCTGCAGTGGCTGCTGGACCATGTACCGGGCGCCCGCGCCGCTGCCGAGCGTGGCGAGCTGGCTTTCGGCACAGTCGACACCTGGCTGGTCTGGCAGCTGACGCAGGGCCAGCGCCACGTCACCGACGTGAGCAATGCCAGCCGGACCATGCTCTTCAATGTGCACAGCAACACCTGGGACCAGGACCTGCTCGATCTGCTGAACATCCCGCGCTCGCTGATGCCCGAGGTGCAGCCCTCCGCCAGCCATTTTGGCGATACCGCCGCCCAGGTGCTGGGCGCTGCGATACACATCGGCGGCATGGCCGGCGACCAGCAAAGCGCGCTGTTCGGCCAGGCCTGCTTTGCGCCGGGCATGGCCAAGAACACCTATGGCACCGGCTGCTTCATGCTGATGCATACCGGCACCCAGTTCCACCCCTCGCGCAATGGCCTGCTGAGCACCAGCGCCGCGCAGACGGACCGCCAGCCCCAGTTCGCGCTCGAAGGCAGTGTCTTTGTCGGCGGCGCGGTCGTGCAATGGCTGCGCGATGGCCTGCGCGCGATCGAGCACAGCGGTCAGGTGCAACAGCTGGCCGAGAGCGTGCCTGACAGCGGCGGCGTGATGATGGTGCCCGCCTTTACCGGCCTGGGCGCCCCCTACTGGGATGCCGATGCCCGCGGCACCATCACCGGCCTGACCCGGGGCACCACGGTGGCCCATATTGCGCGGGCTGCGCTGGAATCCATTGCCTACCAAAGCGCGGCACTGCTGCAGGCGATGAGCCTGGATGCCGTCGCCAACGGCGGCCAGCCGGTGAGCGAGTTGCGGGTCGATGGTGGCGCCAGCGTCAACAACCTGCTGATGCAGTTCCAGGCCGATTTGCTGGGCATTCCGGTGGTACGCCCCGCCTGTGTGGAGACGACGGCCCTCGGCGCCGCCTACCTGGCAGGCCTGACCACCGGCATCTACCAGAACAGCGAAGAGCTGTCGGCGCTGTGGAAGGCCGAGCGCCGCTTCATGCCCACGCAGGACAAGGCGCGCGCCGATGCGCTGATGGCGCGCTGGGAGCAGGCGGTGCGCCAGACCACGGCACGATAAAGCCGCCGCGCTTCAAAACGACAACAGGGGCCGCAGCCCCTGTTTCTGTCTATGCCTTCAAGGCGTTGCATCAGTCCTCATCGCCACGCAGCAAGGCGCGGTGGATCAGTGCACCAATCACGGCACCCACGATCGGGGCCAGCCAGAACAGCCACAGCTGCTCCAGTGCAATCGACGGGCCAAACAGCGCCGGGCCCGTGCTGCGCGCGGGGTTGACCGAGGTATTGGTGACCGGAATCGAGATCAGGTGGATCAAGGTCAGGCACAGGCCAATACTCATGCCGGCAAAGCCCACGGCCGCCTTCTTCGTGGTCGAGCCCAGAATCACCAGCAGAAACACGGCCGTCAGCACCACTTCGGTCAGCAGCGCTGCCAGCATCGAGAACTTGCCTGGCGAGTGCTCACCAAAGCCATTGGTCGCCAGATCGGTCACCTGGGCACCCGCCTTGCCGCTGGCAATCAAGTACAGCAGGCCAGCGGCCACAATCGCGCCCAGCACCTGGGCAATGATGTAGCCCGGCAGGTCAGATGCCTTGAAGCGCCCGGCCACCGTCAGGCCCACCGAGACTGCCGGGTTGAAATGGCCGCCCGAAATCGGACCAAAGGCATAGGCACCCGTCAGCACCGTCAGACCAAAGGCCAGCGACACGCCCAGCAGGCCAATACCCACCTCGGGAAAGGCAGCGGCCAGCACGGCGCTGCCGCAACCACCAAACGTCAGCCAGAACGTACCCAGGCACTCCGCCGACCATTTCTGCAGGTTGGATGTCATTGTGTTTACCCCTTCATCAGTCAGACCCGCGGCATGCAACGCACACACATACAGGTCTCAGTAGCCGAGATGATAAGGAGCGAGTCGCGTTTGAAAATGTCAACAATTGCCGGTGCAACAGGCGCGCTACACTTGCAAAAAATGCTATGAAAATCAATATCCAAATACATTATTCGTTCGGTCTATTCAAGGCCCTGACCCTCTCCGTTCTCGTGCTGTTGGTAGCGGGCTGCAAGACCTCTCCGGAACCCGCCCAGGCACCGCTCTCCCCCTCGATCCCTTCCCCCGGCGCCGCCGCCTGCCACACCCCGGACCGCCCGGCCCTGCAACTGCTGGGCGAGCAGCGCTGGCCGCTGGATACGCTTTGGGCCGGCACACAGGTCGGAGGCCTTTCGTCGATTGACTACCTCCCGGCCGATGACAGCTACTACCTGGTCAGCGACGACCGCTCGGCCAAGGACAGCGCCCGTTGGTACCGGGCCCGCATCCGCTATGACGCCAGTGGTCTGCAGCAGGTCAGCATCGTCGAGCAGCAGTACCTGCGCACGCCGGCGGGCGCGCCCTACCCCAGCAGCCGCACTGCCACGGCCGATACGCCGGTGCCTGACCCCGAGGCGCTGCGGCTGCTGCCCGGCGGGCGCAGTGTGGTCTGGAGCAGCGAAGGCGACTTTGCACGCGGCTTTGGCCCCTCCTTGCAGCAAGCCGGGCTGGATGGCAGCTGGCAGCACACCTGGCCCCTGCCCGCACTGCTGCAAGGCCCGCTCCAGCCAGAGACAGGCCGGGGCCCGCGCAACAACATGACCTTGGAAGGCATCGCGATCAGCGAGGACCAGCGCAGCCTGTGGCTATCGATGGAGGGTGCGTTGCGCCAGGACGGCCCGCTACCGCGCCGTGGCCAGATCGGCGGGCCGCTGCGCATCACCCAGTACGACCTCGCCAGCCAGCAGCCGATTCGGCAGATTGCCTACATCCCCGACGCGCTGCCCAAGGACAACCTGTTGCTGCCGCTCATTGCCATCAATGGCGTCAGCGAGATCCTGGCCGATGGGCCCGACCATTTGCTGGTGCTGGAGCGCGCCTATGTGCTGGGAGCCGGTTTTTCCGCGCGCCTCTACCGCATCAACACCCAGGAGGCCAGCGACACCTTGGCGATCGATGCGCTACACGGCGCCGCATACACCCCTGCCCACAAAGAACTGCTGCTGGATTTTGCGCAGCTGGGGCTGCGAACGGTGGACAACCTCGAAGGCATGACCTGGGGGCCGCGCCTGGCCAGTGGCGAGCGGGTGCTGCTGCTGGTCAGCGACAACAACTTCAACCCGGCCCAGGTCACGCAGTTCCTGGCGCTGGTCGAAACACCGGCCTGCGCGGCCCCTGCGGGCAGCGCAAGCCAATCGCATCGCAATTGAAATTGATAGCAAAACCTGTGCGCCCCGCATGGCTTGCCATGCAACCGGTTTGAGCTTTGGGCAGGCCGCCGCTATAGTGGCAGCCACGCCAGCCGCGCTGGCTCTGCCCACCCTTTCTTTGCTTGCACCTGCCGCCATGTCCACTACCGATCTGTCCCAATTCCCCGCCATCGCCTTCATCGGCGGGGGCAACATGGCCAGCGCCATCATCGGCGGCCTGATTCGCCAGGGCCTGCCCAAAGACCGCATCCAGGTGGTCGAACCCTACGAACCCCAGCGCCAGACCCTGCAGCAGCAGTTTGGCATCACCGCGCTGCCGGCCGCCGACAGCAGCCTGGCGCAGGCCCAGGTGGTCGTCTGGGCCGTGAAGCCGCAAACCTTCGCCCAGGCAGCGGCCGCCGTCGCCAACCACAGCCGCCATGCGCTGCACCTGAGCGTGGCCGCCGGCATCCGCAGCGACAGCATTGCCCAGTGGCTGGGCAATGACCAGATCGTGCGCGCCATGCCCAACACCCCGGCCCTGGTGGGCCAGGGCATGACGGGCTTGTTTGCCCGCCCGCAGGTCAGCGCCGCCCAGCAGCAGCTGGCCGAGCAGATCATCACCACCACGGGCCAGCTGGTCTGGGTGCAGCAGGAGTCGCAGCTCGATGCAGTCACGGCTCTGTCGGGTTCGGGCCCCGCCTACGTCTTCTATTTCCTCGAAGCCATGCAGCAAGCCGGTGTCGAGATGGGGCTGCCCGCCGAGCAGGCACTGCAGTTGGCGATTGGCACCTTCAGCGGCGCCTCCGCGTTGGCGGCGCAGTCGGGCGAAGCGCCAGCGGTGCTGCGTGAGCGCGTCACCAGCAAAGGCGGCACCACCTTTGCCGCGCTGGAGCATATGCGCGGCGCCGATATCGCCGCCCACTTCATCGGCGCGATGCACGCTGCCGAGCGCCGCGCCAAGGCACTGGGCGACGAATTCGGCGGCTAGGCCAGCGCCGTAGCGCCTGCCCTCAGCGGGAGGCAGGCGCCGCCGTCCTGCGGCTGCAACTTTGCACAAATGCAATCACGCATTGCGTATATTTCACACAAAAGTCAAACGCAAAGCGTATAATTCGGCCGCATTCATTCCTCTGCATCGGAGCACGGCCCATGGACAGCCAACAGGATTTTCTTCGCGACGCAATGCGCCGTTTGAACTTGACGCGCGACGCCTTTGCCGAGCGCCTGGGCGTGCGCCGCCGCACCCTGGACACCTGGTTGCTGCCCGAGGCCTCGGGCGAAGCGCGCGCCATGCCCGATATGGCGCAGAAGTTCGTCTCCGAGATTCTGTACCGTGAAGCCGCAGGTCACGATGCCCAGAAACACCACCGCCCGCTGGCCGAGCGCATGTCTGCAGACGGCCGTCCGCAACTGCTGTCGGTGGCCCAGCTGGAGCGCGAAAGCCTCGAAGAGCTGTTCCGCATCGCCGATGTGATGCAACCCATTGCCCGCCGCCACAAGGTCTGCCGCGTGCTCGAAGGCGCCGTCATGGGCAGCCTGTTCTTTGAAGCCAGCACCCGCACCCGCGTGAGCTTTGGCGCCGCCTTCAGCCGCCTGGGCGGCTCGGTCTGCGATACCACCGGCTTTACCTTCTCGTCGATGGCCAAGGGCGAATCGATCTATGACACCAGCCGCGTGATGGCCGGCTATGTCGATGCGCTGGTCATCCGCCACCCCGAACAAGGCTCGGTGGCCGAATTTGCACGTGCGACGAATATCCCCGTCATCAACGCGGGCGACGGCCCCGGCGAGCACCCCAGCCAGGCGATCCTGGACATGTACACGATCCAGCGCGAGTTCTCCCGCCTGGGCAAGCTGATGGACGGCGCGCATATCGCCATGGTCGGCGACCTCAAATATGGCCGCACGGTGCACTCGCTGATCCGCCTGCTGTCGCTCTACAAGGGCATGAAGTTCACCCTGATCTCGCCCAGCTCGCTGGAGATGCCTGCCTACCTGATCGAGCTGGCCTCGACCAATGGCCATGTGGTGGAGGTTTCCACCTCGCTGCAGGACCTCAAGGGCGCCGACGTGGTCTATGCCACGCGCATCCAGAAAGAGCGCTTTGCCGGTGAGAACATCGAGGGCTACACGCCGGAGTTCCAGGTGCAGAAATCGCTGGTCGATGCCGTCTGCAAACCCGACACCATCATCATGCACCCGCTGCCGCGCGATGCCCGCGCCGGCGCCAATGATCTGTCGACCGATTTGAACCTGGACCCCCGCCTGGCCATCTTCCGCCAGACCGACAATGGCATCCCTGTGCGCATGGCTTTGTTTGCCGTTTTGATGGGTGTGGAGAACCAGATTGCCCGCAATTTGCGCGATGTCACCTGGCGCTCTCCGGCTTTTGTAGGCCCGGATGATGCAGTGTTTGACACTTTGGATTAAACTCTACCTTACACAACACCATGATTTGAGACATTTTTTCGAAGCAGTCCACCCTGCTTCGGAAAATTGAACGTTTTTTTCCTGCGACTCCAGTGTTAGCGGCCATCTATCGATGGCCGCTTTTTTGTCCGCGTTTCATTAGCAGCGCACCAAAATTCCGCTTGAAAACAGCCATCGTTCGGGCATAAAAAAAGGACTTGCAAGCAAGTCCTAGAGAGCGGGGCGGAGCGGCCCAGGGCCGCAAGGGCAGCTTGTGCTTAGCAGCTCATACCGATGCGGCGGCGAACCGCCGCCAGCAGACCCAGCAAGCCGCTCAGGCTCAGCAGACTCCACAGGCCCAAGGTAGGCACCGGCACAGCGCTGCCTACACCTGGGGTACCTGGGTCGACAGGAGTGCCTGGATCCACCGGCGCATCAGCCAACCAGCCAGCACCACCTGGATCCGCGATCTGGCCGTTGGCGACCATGTCGTCATCCCCATCCCCACCGTCTACGATCTGCACGGACAGCGTATTGCCGTTCACCGTCGATGGCAGGCTGTACCAATGTGGGGTCGTGTTGGCCTTGGTGGGGCCGAACTTCCAGTACTTGGCATGGGCCGGCAGGGCCGATGGGTAACTGATGCGCATCGTGCCATTGCCACCCATGGCGCAGCCCGTGGCTGTCCACTGCAGAGCGCCGTAAGGCACGCTCAGGCCTTGGGGCAGCGCACCCAGCGATGCAGCAGCCACGGCCACGGGGGCCTGGGCCAGACGGCAGGCATCGGCACTGCTCCACCGCACTGCGGCACTGCCGCCACCGCCGGACGCTGGCAGCTGCACATCAAAGTTCTGCTCCGGCTCCGGACCGACCGGCGCGCCTTCCAGGTTCAGGCCCAGCACAATCGGATTGTGGTCGCTGGAGCGGTAGGCATCAGCCGCATAGAACGACGAAACCTGCGCGGCGCTCTTGAAGTTGGTGTTGTAGTCGAGGACCGGCGGCTCTTCTGCGTTGATCTGCCACTTCACCACCTGGCCCACCTGGCTGGCGAGCGCCGAGCTGACCAGCACATGGTCCAGCGATCCCCACAGGGTCTGGAAGCCGTAGGAATACTGGCCGGCGCCCAGCTTCTGGTAGCCATGGCTTTCCAGCAAGGAGATCGGCTCTTCCTTGGCATAGGCGTTGAAGTCGCCCATCAGCACGTTCTTGCCATTGCCCGCTTGCGTCGGGTTGCCCGCCAGCCAGGTTTGCAGTTGCTCGACGGCACGCTTGCGCGACTGGTTGTTGGCCCCCTGGCCGTCACCGATGTCCGGGTCGTTGACGCTGCCCTTGGACTTCAGGTGGTTGACCACCACGGTGAACTGGTCCTTGCCGCCGCTCGCCAGCGTCTTCTCGAAGGTCTGGGCCAGCGGCACGCGGTTGCCATAGGTGGCATTGAAGGCATCGTACTGCGCCTCATCAGGCACCGCAGGCACGCCCACGGGATTGACACGGTCCTTGCGGTAGATGACAGCCACCGAGATGGCATCATGGCCAGCCGCCACGGCCGTCTTGGCGCCACCGGCATTGAAGGGGCCCTTCACATAGTCATAGACCTCGCTGCCATGCTTGGCGTTCAGGGCCCGGGTCAAGGTCCCCAGCGCGCTGGTGGTGTCAAAGCCATTGTTCTGGATTTCCATCAGCCCGTAGACATCGGCGTCCAGACTCAGCAGGTTGCTGACGATCTTGTCGGTCTGGCGGGTCAGCTCGGCCGCATTGTCGGCACCCCGGCCTTCCAGCGAATCGCCATAGGGGTTGTTGAACTTGGCCGTGCCCAGGGTGCTGAAAAAGTTCAGCACATTGGCCGATGCGATCTTGACCGTCGGGCTGCCAATGGCCTGCTGGAGGTCAGCCACCGTCGGGCGCGCTGCACCGGTAAAGATCGGCTTTTGCAGCGGTTGCACGCGGTAGCTGGTCTGGTGTGCGCCAGCCGCCGTATCGATGAACTGGTCCAGAATGCCTTCGATCGCGGCCGTGCTGTCACCTGCCCGCAAGGTGTTGCCGGCGCTCAGGTCCTGGCCGCCCCGGCCCAGCAAGGTGTCCGGGTTTTGCTTGCTGCTGCCATCGTCGAGAATGATCTGGCTGCGCTTGACGGTGTCCAGGTAGGCGGCGTTACCCGTCATGCTGGGCACATGCAGCTCGGTGTACTGCACCAGCTTGTCCTTGTCACTCAAGGTGACCATGCCATAGCGACCGAGGTAGTAGTTGTCCGTCACCACCAGCGGGCCGGTGCTGCCGGTGATGCGCACACGCATGCCTTCGTAGCGTTCCCAGTTCGCATAGGCGGGCATCGGCAGGCTCAGCGCCACCACGGCAGGCAGCGCCTGCTTGGCGCCACCATGGAGCACGCTGAAGTTCAGGATGCTGCCGCCCAGCTGGGTCAAGCCCTTGTACTCGCTGACCGTGGCGGTCAGTTGCACAGCCTGGCCCACGCTGTCGACACTGATGCCGGCAATGGGCGTGCTGCCGTAGTACACAAACACGGCCTCGGAAGTCTCGGCGTTGTGGTCGTCGTCTTCGGGCAGCGACTGGATGTAGAAACCGCTGAGGTCCGGAAGGTAGGCGGTCACGATGCCGCGCACCGTCACGCTCTGGCCCACCAGTGGCGAGGCATCACCCGAACCCTGCACGGCCGAGATGGGGGTGGTGGCGACCGGTGCCAGGTTCTGCGCCAAGCCGGGCGAGCCGATATTGGCACCATTCGAGGGCTGGGCAAAGCCATCGAGCACACCGACCGCCGCAGCGGTGTAGCGCGGCTCTGCAGTGGACTTGCCATCCCAGACGGCGGACACGCCATTGCCCACGGTTGTGCCGGCATTGCGCACCGCAGCGCCCGCGTGGTCGCTGGTGGATACCGCTGTGCCGCTCGGGTTCTTCGCCGGCGCCACGGTCGAGCCATCGGTCGCCGTCAGCGCCTTGCTGCCATAGTTCATTGCCGCAGCCAGGTAGCCATTGGCGTCATACACCAGCACCGCATCGCCCTTGCCCAGGCCTTGGCCGGCCACCAGGATGACGGCAGAACTGGCCTGCAGACCCCAGGCCGTGCGGAAGGCTTCCGGCGTGGTCTCGTTCAGCACCACCAGACGCGCGCCTGCTGCCAGGCTGGTGCCCGCAGGGAAGGCGCTGGGCAGCGCGCCGCTGCTGTCGGTCCAGCCCCAGCCACTCAGGTCCACGGGGGTCGTGCCGTAGTTGAACAGCTCAAAGAAATCGCCGCCATCGGCGTTGGAGTTGACCTCGGAGACCAGCACCTTGGCGCTGGCTGCCACCGCGCTGCTGACGGTAAAGTCCAGCTTTTGCTCGGCCGCCAGTGCGTTTCCAGCCATATCCAGCACCGCAGCGGCGGGCAGCACCAGGCTGTAGCGCTTGCCGGGTTGGTAGCCACCGCTGCGTGTAAAGCGCACTGCGCTGCCATCGATGGCCACTTGCGCATCGGTCATCGGCACGGTGGCGATCAGGTTGCCGTCTTCCAGCAGCGACAGGCTGCCGCTGCCGCGCTGCACCGTTTCGCTGAACTGCAGGCGCACAACGGCGGTCTTGCCGACGTCCACCGCGTTCTGCAACGGGCTGCTGCTTTGCAGCACGGGGGCGGTGGTGTCGGCAGCAGCGGGGCCACCGAGCTTGACGGTATTGCCCTGGAACTGCTGGTCCGCAAAAGGCAGGTCCTTGGACACCGAGCCCTTGCCAGGCCAGATGGTGTCGCCGTTGTCCTGCAGCAGCTGGACGGTCGTGCCCTTGGCCGTGCTGAGGGGGCTGACCAGGGTCTCGAAGCTGCCACCGGTGGTGCGCAGCAGGTTGTCCAGCACATTGTCCAGTTGCTGCACCTCGGTGGTGCCCGGACCGTTCCAGACAAAGAAGGCAAAGTTGGTGTTCACGGCCGCATCGGCCTTGCCGGGCGGGCCCGCCAGAATCAGGAACTTGCCATCCTCGGTGCGCTGCATGTCGCGAATGCCGCGCCCGCCCAGGTTCAGCTCAATGGCGGCACCCAGCACCGGCGCGGTGCCCGCCACCATCGCAGCAGGGTTGGTGATCGGGATGACGAGCGCGCGGTTGCGCAGCTGCGCACTGGCCAGCGGCGCACGGAAACCCAGCAGCAGCTGGCCGTCTGCGGTCGCCGCCATGCCTTCGATCGAGAAGCCGGCTGGCGACTCGGGCGGCACCTTGTCCGCCGACGAAGCCACGAAGCCGTAGTAGTTGGCACCCTTGCCATGGGCATTGCTGCTGTCCCAGGTGTTCAGCAAGCCCTCCAGACCGCCGTAAGACCCCTTGAAGCTGAATTCCGTCGTGGCGCCGGTGCCCGCCACATCGACGGCAAACAGGTGCTCGCGGTTGTCTGCCTCGCTGCCATCGGACTTGTTGCTGTGCGAACCGGTGAAATACAAGGTGTTGCCAATGCGGGTGCCCGCCTCCAGGTCGAGCTCCTTACTCAAACCCAGCAGGCTGCCAAATTCCCATTCCTTGACCGCCACGCCGCCGCCGCGGGGGTAGACGCGCAGCACATTGCCTTCGTCATCGCCGACGACCATGTAGCGGTCGTCGAGCGCGACGGCGGCAGAGGCGTCCGAGCTGCCCGCCTGGGTCGCCGGCAGCGGGGTGAACATCGCCGTCTCGCCGGCACCTGGATCGATGACGGTCAGGGCCGCCGGTGCGGTGCCATTGCCCGTCCAGTTGGCGGCTTGGCTGATCGCTGCCAGCAGCTCGGCCGCCGTGCCCTCGGTGGCGCCCTTGGTGCTGTCGTAGGCGACATTGTTTTGCTTGACCAGCGCAATGGCGGTACTGCCGTTGACCAGGCCAGGCGGCAACGCCGAGGTGTTGGAGTTGCTGGCATTGCTGTCCCAGCTGCCAGCGGTCACATTGTTCAGCGCGAACACGAACTGCGGTGCCGCTTCTGAGCCCTGGTAGACCAGCACACTGTCGCCGCCGGCGGCCAGATTGAAGCTGCCCGAGGCGCTGACCGTGCCATGGTTGGCCGCAGGCTTGGTGTCAGCCGCGCTGATCTTGACGACCGTACCGGCAGACAGCGCCTCCGTGGCCTGCCAGATCAGCACACCTTCACCCGTGCGAAACGCGCCCGCATTCGTCCAGCCATTGTCAGTGACGCGAATCTCGGTGCCCGCTTCGATATCGCGCAGCAACACCAGGCTGACGGAGTCCGGCGTGTCCGAAGCAAAGCCGACGACAGCGACGTCGCCGGCCGCCAGCGTGGTCTGGGCCGACGCAGGCAGCACGCTGGCCGCCAGCAGCAAGGCAGCTGCCAGTGACAGACCCTGGGACGCCCGCACGCTGGCGCGGCAGGCAGACGAAATGGAGCGAAGAGCAAACATGGCAGCAGTAGAGGGAGTGGCAAACAACCCCTCTTTGTCGCCGCTGCCGATGAAAGCTCCGTGTCAGAATCTGTAAGCGTTCCCAAAAACCGACACCGCCGCCACTGTCACAGCCCGGTCACAGCGCAAAGGCAAGCGCCACACCGGCAAACAGGCTCACGCCAATCCAGTGGCTTTTGCTGAACGCGGTAAAACAGCCTTCGCGCGTGCGCTGGCGGATGAGGCTGTAGTGCCACAGCATCTGCGCTGCAGCCGCAGCCACGCCCAGCCACCAGGGCCAGGCCAACTGCAGCGGCGCCAGCGCCAGCACCGTCAGAACCAGGCACACCCCAAAGAAAGCCATGATCGCGGCAACATCAAAACGGCCCAAGGTGATGGCCGAGGTCTTCATGCCGATCTTCAGATCGTCATCGCGGTCCACCATTGCGTACTCGGTGTCATAGGCCAGCACCATGCACATATTGGCCAGCCACAGCAGCCAGGCCATCATCGGCACCTGGCCCTGCACGGCGGCAAATGCAATCAGCACCCCAAAGTTGAACGCAATGCCCAAAAACGCCTGCGGCATCGCAAAGAAGCGCTTCGTAAAGGGGTAGAGGATGGTGAACAGCACGGCCGGTACCGACCAAGCCACCGCCTCCCAGCGCGTGGTCAGCACCAGCGCCAGCGACAGCAAGGTCAGAACCACGCCGACCATCGCCGCCTCGAACACCGAAATCTTGCCCGTCGTGATGGGGCGCTGCGCGGTGCGTTTGACATGGCGGTCGAACTTGCGGTCGGCAATGTCATTGATGCAGCAGCCGGCGCTGCGCATCAAAAAGGTACCCAGCACAAACACCAGCACCAGGTGCCAGCCCGGAAAGCCCCCCGACGCCGCCCACAGCGCCACCAGGGTGGGCCAGACCAGTACCAGCCAGCCGGCAGGCCGGTTGAAGCGAATCAGATCCAGGTACAGCGCAAAGCGCTCGGACAGAGAGAGGGAGGGATGGGCAGCAGCTGACATGGCAGCAAGCATAGCGTCACAGCGCTACCCTGTGCCCTCTCTTTGTCAATTTGCGCGCCCGCCCCGCCCCAGCACCAGGGCCGCCAGTGCACACCAGGCCAGGCCCAGCAGCGCGCCGGCCATCACATCGCTGGCAAAGTGCGCCTGCAGCAGGATGCGGCTGAGCGCAATGGTGGCGACCAGTCCCCCACAAAGCCAGGCCATGGCGCGGCGCGCAGCGGGCGAGAGCCGGCCGCGCAGCACCAGCCATAGCAGGCCATAGACAACGACGGCCCCAGACGTGTGGCCGCTAGGGAAACTGGCACCCGACGTCAGCATCTCATGCAGCACCTCGGGGCGGGCGCGGTCCAGCAGATTCTTCAGCAGGCGTACCGCCAGGCCATTGAGGCCAATAAAGAACACCCAGGCCCACAAGGCCTGCCACCGCCCACCCAGCGCCAACCCGCCCGCCACGAGCAGCACCAGGACCGCCAGCCAGCGCACATCGCCGGCAGCGGTCAGCACATGCAGCAGCTCCCGCCCCGGCGCCGAGACATGGTTTTGCGCCCATTGCTGGGCTGCTGCATCGGCGGCCAACAAGCGGGCATGGCCCGAATGCTCCGGGTAGACGACCACCCAGGCCAGCATCGCAAACAGCAGCAAGCAGCCGGCAGCCACCACCAACGGCACCCCCACAGGCTGCTTGGCGGCATACAGCACCGCCGTCTGCCTGCGCGGCAGCCAGCGCCAAACCACCGCGCCGGCCAGCAACCAGGCAAGCAGCAGCACCGGCATCCAGGCATCCAGCATGGCCAAGGCTTGAAAGACGATGCGCGATCCCCCAGCCAGGTCCCGGCTTTGCGCCAGCGCTTGCTCCGTACCCAAAAGCCCCAGCACAACCCAGCACAGACCCTGGCGGCACAGGTCCCGGCCCGCCGCCAACGGCGGCAGCCGCCGCAGCGGCAACAACACAGACAACACGTTCACAACACCCCAAAAAATACCAAACCCCATGCAGGCATGCCATGCATGGGGTCCAAAAAGAAACCTTGCAGCGAGACTTAGGCTTGCAGCATCGTCACGCCGGGCAGGTTGCAGGCGAAGATCGCATTGCGCAATGCGGCGATGGCTTCGTAGCGGGTAAAGCTGCGGCGCCATACCAGCACCACGCGGCGCTTCGGTGCTTCGTCGTTGATCTCGTCGGTCAGCGGAATGTAGCGGATGTGGGTCTCGTCCGACTTGCGGCGGCGCACACCCTTTTCCAGCGCATCCTTGGGCACCGACAGGCGGGGCACCAGGGTCACACCCATGCCGGCAGCCACCATGTGCTTGATGGTCTCGAGCGACGAGCCTTCAAAGGTGCGGCGGATGCCTTCGGTGTTGCTGGAGTAGCGGGCGAACTCGGGGCAGACTTCGAGCACATGGTCACGGAAGCAGTGGCCAGCGCCCAGCAGCAGCATGGTTTCGTTCTTCAGCTCGCTGGCCGAGATGCTGTCACGCGTGGCCAGCGGGTGCACGCTGGGCACGGCCGCAAAGAAGGGCTCGTCATACAGAGGGGCCATCGCCAGACCGGTATCGGGGAAAGGCTCGGCCACGATGGCGCAGTCGATCTCACCGGTACGCAACATCTCCAGCAGCTTGGCGGTCATGTTCTCGTTGATCATCAACGGCATCTGCGGCGTGCGCTCGATCGACTGGCGCACCAGCTCAGGCAGCAGATAGGGACCGATGGTATAGATCACACCCAGGGTCAGCACACCTGCCAGCGGGTCCTTGCCGCGCTTGGCAATTTCCTTGATCGCAGCGGCCTGGTCCAGCACGATTTGCGCCTGGCGCACGATCTGGTCACCCAGACTGGTGACCGACACTTCCGAGGCACTGCGTTCAAACAGCTTGACCTCGAGTTCTTCCTCCAGCTTTTTGATGGCGACAG
>Ga0308165_1003334_pt1 | contig 17384 bp, 16 predicted proteins | sample PhyWR2_FD_201032 | JGI IMG/M metagenome (GOLD analysis project Ga0308165, IMG submission 201032) | Phyllosphere microbial communities from UC Gill Tract Community Farm, Albany, California, United States - DLSLW.R2 | ecosystem: Host-associated > Plants > Phyllosphere > Unclassified | place: USA...
GCCCCATCCTCCGTTTGGGAATGCAAATATAGTGCTATAAAACTGTTCTGCAAATCTTTTTTTCTTTTTTTTCAACTTAACAAAGTTTCGAGGATTTTATGCGATTGCACTACCCCAAACGACGCTGTATGTAAGGTATAGAAAACCAATATCTTATCTAGCAAAAAACGCCGCTGCGTATTGCTCATTTTTATTTCAGAAATTTTTTCGAGCGGTGTGTTAAATAGCAAAATAAAGCCTATTGCATCTTCCAACTGCAAATAATTGGAATGGATTGGTAGTCGGGATGTGAACTCTCCTTCCTGAAGATCGAAATAAATTTGGTCGTTTCTTCTTTTCTCGTTAGGCGAAAAACCTAAAAACCGCGTAAATTTTAACAAAAACGACAAGTGAAAATTGGGATTGATCTCTTCAATTTCGTCAAACCAGGCGATCGAATTAAAAATATAATCGAACAAACTTTCATCTGCAGATTGCTGTCTGATGCTTTTATAGAGCACCTCATTCAAAAAGATAACAATGCTGGTTTTAATCATATCGTAAGGGATACTTTTAAAAACAGGTGTTTGCCGAACTTCCGATACCCGCTGAATATTGGTATTCGCTTTATGGTACACCACCATATCCAGCAAATGAAGTGATTGAAGCATATTCATCTTAATCTTTGCCTTAGGCTTTTTAACACCATTAATCAAGTAAGATTGCATGCCAAATTTATCGGTAAGCACCTGCACCACCACACTGCTTTCGCTGTAATTTGTAGTCTTTAAAACAATGCCCCTAACTTTGTGCAACATCCGATTAAAACAATTTTTTCAAAAGTATGTTATTTGTGCAAATTTAATTGCGCAAAAAGTAATCCCGTTTTACAAATAAGATTAGTTTTGCCGTTAATATTATTATTAAACTAAGCTGCACATGTGGGTTAAGCTATCGAGATTCATTCTTCAGAACCGTATCGCAATCATCGTATTTTTTGTATTAGGCACTATTTTCATGGCTTATCAGGCCAAAAATGTAAAACTCTCTTACACTGGGAGCAAAATTTTGCCCGTTACCGATAGCGCTTTCGTAAAATATAACGCCTTTAAAAAAACTTTTGGAGAAGATGGAAGTGTGATGGTGGTAGGTATACAATCGCCGGAGATTTTCAAAAAAGAAGTTTACAACCAATGGGTACAGCTTTCTAATGATATACAAAAGCTTAAAGGCATTAAACAGGTATTATCGTCCGGAAGGATTTTTCAACTGGAAAAAGATACAGTAAACCAAAAATTTGTATTAAAGCCCCTCCCTGGCGGATTGGTTAAAACCGATACTGAAATGGATTCGATCAAGAATGCCATTTATAGCAATCCCTTTTTCGAAGGATTGGTTTACAACCGTCAGAATGCAACTTTAATGGCGATCACCTTCGATACCAAAATCCTAAATACCGCCGCACGTAACCCCATTTTAAAGGAAATTGAAGCTAAAGCTAAAGCCTTCCAGGCAACTACCAAAATTCAGGTACATATTTCTGGTTTACCTTACATCCGAACCGCGGTGAGTAAATTGGTGAGCAACGAATTTGTATTGTTTTTAGGTTTATCTATTCTGGTATCAGCTTTAATTCTGTTGTTTTTCTTTAAGAAATTTTACGCTGTTTTTTTCCCTATTCTAGTTGTAATAATGGGCGTAATTTGGAGTATCGGCACATTGGTGCTCTTTGGTTTCGAACTCACAATATTAACAGGATTAATTCCACCGCTTATTGTAATTATCGGTATCCCGAACAGTATTTTATTATTGAACAAATACCAGAATGAACTCAGGAAAGATGGCGATAAACAACGCGCTTTAAGTGTAACGATAGAAAGAATCGCTATTACCACCTTAATTGCCAATATTACCGCAGCCATAGGTTTTGGCGTTTTATACTTTACCGGCAGCGAACTTTTAATGCAGTTTGGTAGCGTAGCTTCTATAAACGTAATGATTACCTGGTTAATGTGCCTGTGTTTAATTCCGATTATTTTCAGCTATTTACCTGCACCTAAACTTAAAGCACAAACCCACGTTGAGGAGGGCTTTTTGCACAAGTTATTGGTAAAAACGGATATTCTAGTTCAAAATAGGAGTGGATTGATCTATATCGGAACCATCATTATATCCATTATTGCCTTTATTGGTGTAATGAAAATTAATGTTAATGGATATGTGGTTGATGACTTGCCTAAAAATTCTGAGATTTTAACGGATTTAAAATTCTTTGAGAAAAATTTTGAGGGCATTTTACCATTGGAAGTAAGTGTGGATACCAAGAAAAAGAATGGTGTTTTCAATTTAACCAATCTGAAAAGAATGGAAAAACTGGAAAAGATGATTTCTGCTTATCCTGAGTTTTCGCGTTCCATTTCGGTAAATATGGGATTGAAATATGCTACCCAGGCGTTTTACAATAACGATTCTACCTTTTTCCGTCTGCCTGATAACTTAGAAAAAAACTTTATTCTAGCCTATATTGCCAATGGCGGTAAAGGAAATGCAAGTTTATTAACCAATTTCATCAGTAAAGGAAATCAAAGCACCAGGATCAGTTTTCAGATGGCTGATGTGGGTTCGAAACGTTTAGACGCCATAATGGCCGAATTAAAACCGCGAATCGACAGTATTTTGCCTCCATCTAAATTTGATGTAGAACTTACCGGATCGAGCATTATCTTCTCCAAAGGAACAGATTATATGTTAAGGCATTTAGTAGAAAGTATTGCCCTTGCCATTGTGTTAATTTCCATCTTAAGACTGGCACAGTTTAAAAGTTTGGGCATTATGTTTATCTCATTGTTACCCAATATTGTACCCTTGATTATCACTGCGGGGATTATGGGGTATTTTGGGATTTCCTTAAAACCTTCCACCATATTAATTTTTACTATTGCCTTTGGTTTAGCCTCTGATCAGACCATTTATTTCTTAACGCGTTATCAACAGGAATTAAATCTCACCAATTTCAGCGTGCCCAAAGTGATTACCGATACCATTACAGAAACCGGTGTAAGCATGACGCACATCGCTTTGATTTTATTCTTTGGTTTTGGCATTTTTACGGCATCCACTTTTGGAGGAACAGTAGTATTGGGCTTGCTCCTGTCTATCACCTTATTGGTGGCGTTAATTTTCAATTTAACACTGTTGCCTGCGCTGGTTTTATGGCTGGATAAAAAGAAAGTAAGAAAACTGGTTTCAGATGAAGAATCGGCGAAGAATGCAGGTGAGTTTGACCATTAATTGAGTTTGGAGTTTTCAGTTGGGAGTTCCGGATGCCTAAATAAATCGATATTATTAGCCTTGGGTTTAAACCCAAGACTATTTTATAAAAATACCAATCCCACATTCCAGCCTAACCATCCTGTATATCTTGGATCGTTGAAAGCGAAATCTTTATGTTTTTCCTGCAACAGCCCAAACTCCCCAATTTTGGTGTTTTGTTTGGTATAGTACACATTAACCGATGGACCGCCCTGTATGGCCAGCCATTTATTTAACCTGATATTTAGCGGAAGTTCAAATTTGTTCAGTAGGTTAAGGTAATCCCAGCTGCCCTGGTACACATATTGGCTACTTATTTCTGGATTTAAGGAAACACTTCTGAATACTTTCATTTCCTTGCCAAAACCCAAGCCGCCAGTGTATATCTTTTCGGCTGACTTTTTATTTGTGCCGAACATGAGCATATTGTATAATCGTTTGCTCCCACCTTTATAAGCTACATTATACGTTGTGCTTTCATTAGTGCCAAAACTGAATTTATGATAACCTTTTAAAGCAATATTGACCAGTCCGATTGAATAGCCATCATTTTGACCCGAAACATTTAGTATCCCCAATTGAACACCCTTTAACTTTTTAGCGTAATTAATTGCGCCAATTTGAAGTCCACTAGCTGTTTGTCCGGTCAAATTGGCAAGCACAGCAAGATTTACTCCACTGCTTTCTTTGTTGATATTGGCAATACCCCCCACCTGTATTCCACTTGTTCTACCAGCCACTATGTTACCGCCAATTCCAATCTGAACACCCTTCGTTTCTTTAGTAACCAAATTTAAAGCACCTGTTTGCCAACCCTTTAAGGTTCCACCTATTGTATTAAGTCCTAATGAAAGTTGAATACCTTTCACATCCTGATTAACGTGATTATAAATTCCACCTACCTGGAAACCTTCGAAATCCTTACCTACCCGGTTATAGGCTAAGGCAACCTGGGCTGCACGAACATCGCCGATTACATCATTAAAAAAACCGGCAATCTGCACGCCACGAACATTTCCCCCAACCAGATTGAAACCTCCGGCAAACTGAAAATATTGGACATCACTTTTGTTGATATTGAAACCCAAACCAATTTCACCACCATCAACCCCCGCGCTATAAGCACCAACAACATTAAACGAAAATTTGTTTACTACCTGACCACTCAAGGAGCCATGAGAGTTTAAACCAGGAATAAGCGAAAACTGGAACGGGGCTTTTGAGATAAAACCACCAATATTAATCGACTGGATTTTTTGTTGTGCGGTAACCAAAGTATTGCCCAACCAGGTTTTTTCTATATCACCCAGGTTTCCGCTGATAAACCTTTCGGCAGGATTTTCTTTTCTATTGGTAATATTTACCTCAGCCAGGAAATGGGTAATGGTAGACTTATAATTCTCTTTACTTACCGTTAATGAGATGGGTTGTGTGATGTTTTTTAAGCGTAGCGAAAAATAACCGTTTCCATCTGATAATTCGGAAACCAACAGGTTTTTTTCGTAGATACTGGCATCTTCTATAGGCTTATTGCTTCGTTTATCTACTACCTGACCGGTAATGGTATAAAGTTCGGGGTTACCCACCGATTCGTTGACCAATAACAGCAATTCGAGTGGTGCATACCTGATGATTACAAAATTGCCCGATTGACGGTATTCAAAACGATGGTTCAATAGTTTATCAAGCGTTTCGGCAATGTTTAAGTTGTTTTCGTGCATAGTTACCAAGCTATCAACAGGTAATATATTACTGTTATAAGAAAATCTAAAGCCACCTTTCTATTCTATCAAGGCCAATACCGAACTTAACTTTTGCTGTTCAATATTTAAGGAAATACTTCTGGCTAAATTGGATTGCGCTTTTATCAGTGAACTAAAAACGAAGAGAAACAGAAAAGTAATTTTGAGCGTACGCATTAATTATTATTTAAGTTTAATCATATTCTGTCCATACTCAACCTTAATTTTAAAGGTTTCTGCAATTACATCCAGGATTTCTTTAAGCGATTCATTTTTAAAAGTTGTACTGATCTGGAGTGCTTTTAAGCCAGGATTTACAATAACGATATTGGATTTAAATTTTTCATTCAATACCGGAACCAGGTCACTAAGCGGCGTTCCATCACAAACCAGCTCATTGGTATAATAGTAATTGTACAACCTGCCCTGGCTTTCAACTTTGGAGAGGTGAGCTTGATTCTGAAGCACTTCTACTTTTTCTCCTGCAGTTAAACGCACGCTATCTTTTTGATTGTTCACCTTTACGATACCGCTTTCTACTACGACTACAACGGCTTTTCCATCACTTTTCACATTAAATGCTGTACCTACTACAGTTATCCGAACATCATTAATACTGATGATAAATGGTTTCGATTTATCGGCACTAACTTTAAAAAAAGCTTCCCCCTTTAGTTTAACATCGCGCGTTTTATTAAAAAAACCACCAACGAAGGCTATTGAAGATTGTTTATTTAATATGGCGGTAGATCCATCGGGTAACAGTTGTGTTAACGTGTTTTCGCCACTTCGCACGTTTATTTTATTGCCAATTAAATTATTGTAGAGAAATATGCCGGCACTAAAAAATATAAATACCACAGCTACCCACCGTAAAATGAATGTATAACTGATTGTTTTTTTTTCTTTTTCTAAACGGGCATTTAACCGTTCTAAAGCCTGATATTCATTAAGCTCACGATCAATCTGTAGTTTACTTTTCTCCAGTATTGTCCTGAAATCTTCCAACTGTTTAAGGTGATCGGGATTTGCTTGCGCCCAGGCTTCAACCTGCTCATTTTCGGGCAAAGTAGCCTCCCCCAGCAAGTATTTTGCAAGTATATCATCGTTAATATGGGTATAGTTTTTATCCATAAGCTTATTTCAATAAAATAAAAATGAGGATCAGAAAATCGACCACCCTGAGGCGTAAGATCTTCAGGGCTTTCCCCATTTGGTTTTCGACAGTTTTGATAGAAATGTTCAGCGCATCGGCAATTTCCTGATATTTCATCTGGTCGAACCTGCTCAACTGAAATACATTTCTGCATTTTTCGGGCAGGTCGTTTATTGCTGAATGGATATTCTTTTCCAGTTCTGTAGCCATAATCTCCGTATTTAAATTCCCCATCTCGTTTTTTACGGTATCAGCGTAATGAACATTAAAATTTGATCTTACTTTTTGATGTTTGAGGTAATTTAGACTTTCATTGTGTACCGAACGATAGAGAAATGATTTCAAAAAGCCATCCTCTTTAAGCTGCATCCTTTTTGTCCAGACACGCACAAACACGTTTTGAACGATCTCTTCAGCATCGTCTTTTTCTTTAATTATGGTAAAAGCATAAGCATGCAGGCTTTTGAAATGTTTTAAAAACACTTCGTCGAAAGCCTGTTTATTACCGCTTTTAATTAATCCGATAAGATGGGTATCGTTACTTTCCAAACTTCCTTAATGAGGTTTTATCTTATATATTTTAACCACAAATGAACGCTGATGCACACGGATACGATTTAATCAATTCAACAATCCATCTGAACAATGTCCAACCACGCTCAGGTGGTGCTCATGCTTTGTCTAAGCCAATGGTTTTAGCCAAAAATGCTATCTGTGTTCATCCTTTTTATCCGTGGTTAAATTCCACATGCTACGTTGTTAAAATCGCTTTCAATTTACGCCTAATTATAATTTCTTTTAAAAAGCCTGGTATAATTTTATCCAAGAGAAGTAAAAAGCGGTTGGCAAAACCCGGTATTATTTCTTTTTTGCCTTTCAACATGCCATCCATGGCTATCTGGGCAACATAATCTGCTTCTAAAATAGTGGCTTTGGCAAAACCTTTCAGCTCATTGTTCATCACCAATAATTCTGGTTTGGTATTAATGCCACCTGGACTAAGCAAACTGATGTGCACATTTGTTCCGCTGAGTTCTAGTTGCAAACAACGGGTAAAATACCCAATAAAGGACTTTGTTGCCCCATAAACCTGCTTTTTGGGTACTATAAAATGCCCTCCCAAGCTGCCAACATTTAAAATATAACTTGCCGTACTTTTATCAATATGATTTAAAAACAATCGGGTGAGCAACACTGTATTTGTAATGTTCAAATCAATCTGCGTTCTGTAAAAATCAACATTTTTATCTTCGAACCAGCTCCAGTTACCTAAGCCAGCATTGTTGATTAAAACATTAACTTCGATCTTGTATTCCTTTAGTTTCTCAAATATTTCGCTTGCTGAAGTACTTTTCGTCAAATCTATTTCGATACAGAAAACCCTACAGTTAAAGTTTACACGCAGGTAATTTGCCAAATGCTCCAAACCACTATTTGGTAGAGAAACCAATACCAAACCTAACCCGCGTTTGGCCGATTCGATAGCAAAAGATTTGCCTAAACCTTCACTTGCGCCTGTAATTAATACGGTTAACTGTTTCATTTATATTTTTATATCGTCCTCGTTTGTCACAAAGTGATTCCTTTGGAGTAACGGGGATGGTTGAGATCTACATTTGCAATGTGGATTATCGAAGTCCTAAAGTCGATATAATCGACATTCTCTTGCGTCCTCGTTACAAACGAAGACGATAATCTTAATCTAATTAGGCTTAAAATGATTAATGGTTTTACCTAAACCAATCACGAAAGGTGTTATCCGGTAATTGAGTTCGGCTATGGCTTTATTGCTCGAATATTGTTGATTACATTTTAACCTATCGGCAAATTCTGGCAGAAAAAACGGCGTAAGGTTAAAGAGTCTCGATTTTAGCGATTCCAGCAAACTATATGATTTAATCACACCGACCGGAATTTTATATAGATTTCTTCTTTTTCCCGTAATCTGCATTAAAGCTCCAAAAAATCCATTAAAAGAAACATCAACCCCGCCCAGGATGTACCGCTCGCCATTCCTGCCGTTTTGCATAGCTGCTATGTGTCCATCTACTACATCATCCACAAAAGCATAATTGGCTATTGCCTTTCCATCACCTGGAATAAAATGCCAGCTACCGTTGATGTAACCCGTAACCATTTTACTTACTGTATTGCTATCGGTAATCGGCCCATCACCATATACTCTTGATGGATTTACGATCACCACTTCCAAACCCTTTTTCACAAATTCTTTCACCTCTAACTCGGCCAGGTATTTTGTACGTTCGTAACTGATCGGGAAACCTACAGCCCTCGGGTCGTTCTCCGAAACCGGTAAATTTAATGTTGGTCCCCATACCCCACAAGTGGAGGTATGCACCACCCTTTCTACACCCATTTTTACTGCGCAATTGAGCACATTCCTTGTGCCGATTACATTTACATCATAGAAGTCCTGTTCATTTTTGCACCACATTTTGGCCATAGCCGCGGTATGGTAAACCTGGTAACAATCTTTCATTGCGATTTCCAAACTTTCAGGTTTTAAAACATCACCTTTTACAAACTGGATATTTCGGTGCTGAATCAAAAACGGATGATTTACGTTTCTGCAAAGTGCAATTACATCATAACCCATCTCTGCCAGCGCAAAACATAATTTCCGACCGATAAAACCTGATGCTCCGGTAACCAAAACCTTTAAGTATTTATTTGCTACTGTTTCCATATTAAACCCTTTCCATTCTTATAGTGTACAATGAATGATTTACGATTACCAGTTTACATAGCCCATTTTCGAAATGGTAATCGTTGTAGTTCCCATCGGGAAGATTGATCCGGTACTGGTGTGCGCCATTTTTTTCGATAGGAATAAAACACTGAAAATTATCGGAATAGATTTCAGGAATATTTACAGGTTCTTTAGTGTACAAGAGCATCATGTTGTAGCTGATGGGCTGGTTGATCGTACTGGTTTTAGTACCTGCTTTAATCTGATAGCTGTTATTGATCCAACTTGTTTTCTTAGCCTCTTTGGTATTTCCATTTACGACCCTGTTTACGTTTGAAGTAAGCAGTTTGCCATTTTTGAAATGTGCGACATCTTCTGTTTCTACATCGATTTTAAAAACAAAGCGGGTTTGTACTTTTGAAGTTATTTTTAGGTAAACATTATCGCCTTCCTCTTTTTGCTGAAAATACATCTGGCCAATTATCTCGCCATTACGTTTGATGTTAAATTTACTTTGCTGTGCAAAAGCAGATGAAAATGAACAGATGAGAAAAAGAACCGTGGCAGCAATTTTCGGGTTGACTGGACTTTTAGAAGAGAAGGTTTTGTAGGTTTTTGGAGCAAGATATTTCTTGCAGAGCCAAATAATTAATGCAGGAATCATAGTATCTCTATTTGTTAATTTAGAGCTAATACAACTCACAGGAGATTTACCCCTACGTAGATTTTATTTTTTTCCTCGCCTTGGGTTTAAGCCCAAGGCCAGGAAATCATTTCTAAATTCCTTATTCATGCCCCAGTTACCTAAACCTGATGGCAGCGGCAGCCCCGAAGCATGAGGGCTATAGCAAACAGCAGGACGAACATTAAAATGAAATGCAGGCATTGCTTTTCAAAAACCTTTACCAAGTATCATGGTTAAACGTGCACACTATGTTTCCTTCTCCTCAAGGAGAGGGACAGTAATACAAAAGACAATGCAAAAAACGAAAATAGGGTGAGGTTTATTCGGTTGCAGGCTTTTTCTCTTCTTCATCTACCGGAACTTCGACAGTTGGATCGGTAATAATCTCGGCATTGCCGTCGTTATCTTTTTTCGCGAATATAATTGGATATAAGAGCCACAATGCCCCAATAATAATAAGCACACCGGCAAGCATTTGGAAATAGATACTTCCCTTAACTTCATTGGCATCTAAAATTTTGTAGGCAATAAACGAAAGGACGCCCGCAATGAGAACGAAAACGGCTTTCTGCAATTTTAACAGCTTGATCATGGGTTCTTTCTTTTTAGAGTTACAATATGAATTAAAACAAAAATAAGCCCGATTAGTTCGAGCAAGCCGCAGAAATAAAAAGCATAAAGAACAAAATCCCGGTCTGAAAGATTTATTACCGCAACAATTGGCAAGGCAATTACGGCAACAATCATCAGTGTAAGCCCGATATTAAATAATTTCACATCAAAAGTATTTACACCAAAACTACCAAAATTCAGTCAATTCTGTTAACTTTGCAACCTTAATTTTTTGAGGTACTTGATTGATGTATAGCGAATTTAAACAACTGGAACTTGCCAAAATAGGGGAAGAAATACTGGATTTTTGGAAAAAGGAAAATATCTTTGAAAAAAGCATTTCTTCACGCCCTAAATCTAATCCGTTTACTTTTTACGAAGGACCACCGTCTGCCAATGGCATGCCGGGGATCCACCACGTAATGGCGCGCGCAATTAAGGATATTTTTTGCCGCTATAAAACAATTAAGGGCTATCAGGTTAAAAGAAAAGCTGGTTGGGATACGCATGGCCTACCTGTTGAACTTGGCACGGAAAAAGAATTAGGCATTACTAAAGAAGATATTGGTAAAACCATTTCTATTGAAGATTATAACGAAGCTTGTAAAAAAACAGTAATGCGTTACACAGATGTGTGGAACGACTTAACTGAAAAAATGGGCTATTGGGTAGATATGGATGATCCATACATTACCTACAAGTCTAAATACATGGAATCGGTATGGTGGCTTTTGAAGCAGATTTACGATAAAGGATTAATCTATAAGGGTTATACCATCCAACCTTATTCTCCAAAAGCCGGTACAGGATTGAGTTCGCATGAGGTAAATCAGCCCGGAGCCTATAGAGATGTTACCGATACTACAATTGTAGCTCAGTTTAAAGCATTGGTTAATACGATACCCTCTTTCTTGCAGGGTTTTGGCGATATCTATTTGTTAGCATGGACCACTACTCCATGGACGCTACCATCAAATACTGCTTTAACGGTTGGGCCAAAAATCGATTATGTGCTAGTCAGAACGTTTAACCAATATACGTTTTTGCCAACAAATGTAATTTTGGCAAAAAACCTGGTTGGAAAGCAGTTTAGTAAAGTTTTCTTTGAAAGCAATGAAGCTGAAGATTTTACAAATTTTAAAGCTGGCGACAAAAAAATCCCCTATCAAATACTTGCCGAATGCAAAGGAAATGAGTTGGTTGGCATTAGATATGAACAGCTTTTAACTTACGCGTTACCATACCAAAATGCTGAAAATGCATTTAGGGTAATTTCAGGAGATTTTGTAACCACTGAAGATGGTACGGGTATAGTGCATACCGCTCCTACTTTTGGTGCGGATGATGCGAAAGTAGCTAAAGAAGCAATTCCGGAAATACCGCCAATGTTGGTATTAGACGAGAATGATACTCCCGTTCCATTGGTAGATTTACAGGGTAAATTCACCAAACATGTTGGTCCTTTTGCAGGCAAATATGTAAAGAACGAATATTACAATACTGGTGAAGCACCTGAAAAATCGGTTGATGTAGAAATCGCTATTTTATTAAAAGAAGAAAATAAAGCTTTTAAAGTAGAAAAATATGTTCACAGTTACCCACACAGCTGGAGAACTGATGAGCCACTTTTATATTATCCTTTAGATTCGTGGTTTATTAAGGTTACAGATGTTAAAGACAGAATGTTCGATCTTAATGAAACCATTAACTGGAAACCAAAATCAACCGGCGAGGGGCGTTTTGGAAACTGGCTGAAAAATGCTAACGATTGGAACTTATCACGTTCAAGATATTGGGGAATTCCTTTGCCCATCTGGAGAACTGAAGATAAAAAAGAAGAGGTATTAATTGGCTCTGTTGAAGAACTTTACAATGCCATTGAAAAATCTATAGCCGCTGGTTTCCAAAAAGAAAATCCTTTTAAAGGATTCGAGATCGGAAACATGTCTGAAGAAAACTATGACTTGATCGACTTACATAAAAATGTAGTTGATAAAATTGTTTTGGTATCTCCATCGGGCAAAGCAATGAGCCGCGAAAGTGATTTAATTGACGTTTGGTTCGATTCTGGTGCTATGCCATATGCACAGTGGCACTACCCTTTCGAGAACAAAGAAACAATTGATGGAAATGAAGATTTCCCTGCAGATTTTATTGCCGAAGGCGTAGATCAAACCCGTGGCTGGTTTTACACCCTACATGCGATATCTACATTGGTTTTTGATAAGGTAGCGTACAAAAATGTAGTTTCGAATGGACTGGTACTAGATAAAAATGGACAAAAAATGTCTAAACGTTTGGGCAATGCTGCTGATCCATTCCAAACCATTAACGAATATGGTGCGGATGCCACGCGTTGGTACATGATTTCTAATGCAAATCCTTGGGACAACCTAAAATTCGATATCGAGGGTATTGCAGAAGTTCGCCGTAAATTCTTCGGAACCCTTTACAATACCTATTCTTTCTTCGCTTTATACGCCAATATCGATAAATTCGAAATCGACAAAAACAATTTAAGCAAAGTTGAAGACAGAACGGAATTAGACCGTTGGATTTTATCGTTATTGCAAACGCTTAGCAACGAAGTTGATGAAAGTTACAACACATACGAGCCAACTAAGGCTACGCGTGCCATCCAGGCTTTCGTTGATGAGCATTTAAGTAACTGGTACATCAGGTTAAGCCGTCGCCGTTTCTGGAAAGGAGAAATGACCGATGATAAACGTGCAGCGTACGAAACACTTTACACTTGTTTAGAAACCCTGGCGCAGTTAATGAGTCCTGTTGCACCTTTCTTTGCCGATTGGTTATACAGAAATTTAACCATTACCGACGCATATGCGGAGCAGTCTGTTCACTTAACTTTATGGAAAGAGGCTGATCAAAGTTTAATCGACACAGACCTGAACGAAAGAATGGTTTACGCTCAGGATATTTCATCGATGGTTTTATCATTGCGCAAAAAATCGGGCATCAATGTGCGTCAACCTTTGGAGAAAATCTTAATCCCATCATTAAGTGGCGATTTTGAGCAAAAGATCGCTAAAGTTGCCGATTATATCCTTTCTGAAACGAATGTAAAACATATCGAATTCATTACCGATACGCATGGCATCGTAAAGAAAAAACTGAAACCGAATTTCAAATCGTTGGGTAAAAAAGTTGGAAAAGAGATGAGTCTGGTTAAAGAGGCTTTAGAAAATTCAAATCAGGATGATATCCAACGTTTAGAAAATGATGGTTTCATCATTGTAGTTGGTAATAATGGTGAAGAATTTACCATCAATTTAAATGATGATGTAGAAGTTTTTGCTGAAGACATTCCAGGATGGCAGGTTACCAACCTAGGCAGCTTAACTGTTGCCTTGGATGTTACCATCTCAGCAGAATTGAAACAGGAAGGTATTTCGCGCGAACTGGTAAACCGTATCCAGAATTTACGAAAAGAATTAAATTTTGAAGTAACCGATAGGATTAAAGTTTCGTTACAAAATGATAACTTGGTGGCCAACGCAGTTGCCAAAAACAAGGGTTACATTTGCGCGGAAATATTGGCCGATGAATTTGAATTAACAGATACTGTAAATAATGCAAACAAAATTGTTATCGATGATGTTGAGTTAAGCATTTCAGTAACTAAAATATAAATCCATATATTAGAAAATTAGAAAAAGAACATGGAAAACAGCAACAAAACACGCTACTCAGACAGTGAACTTCAGGAATTTAAAGAATTAATTCAAGATAAATTACGTATGGCTAAGGAGGAACTTAACTCTTTAACCACTTCTTTGAGTAACCCAAATGCAAACGGAACAGAAGATACTTCAGGTGCTTACAAAACACTGGAAGACGGTTCTGCAACGATGGAGAAAGAGCAGATCAATCAATTGGCTGCCCGTCAGAAAAAATTTATCGATAACCTTGAGAACGCATTGGTACGTATCGAGAACAAAACTTATGGTATTTGCCGCGAAACCGGTAAGTTGATCCAAAAAGAACGTTTACGCGCTGTACCTCACGCAACCTTAAGCATGGAGGCTAAATTAAAGCAGAGTTAATGAAAGGCTATACAAAACCTTTAATTATAATCTTTTTGGTTTTACTGGCCGACCAGCTGGTTAAAACTTGGGTTAAAACGCATATGTACCTTGGTCAGGAATTCCACATTATCGGTAAATGGTTTATTATCCATTTTACCGAAAATAACGGAATGGCCTTTGGAATGGAATTTGGCGGTGAGTTTGGCAAACTGGCCTTATCACTCTTCCGTATTGCTGCAGTTGCAGGTATTGGCTATGGCTTACATTATTTAATTAAGCATAAATATCACCGCGGTTTGATCCTTAATGTTGCCCTGATTTTTTCGGGCGCATTGGGAAATATTATCGATTCAGTATTTTATGGAAAAATTTATGGTTACGAAAGCTGGTTTCACGGCCGTGTGGTAGATATGTTCTACTTCCCGATTGCCGAAGGCCACTTCCCTACCTGGCTACCCATTTGGGGAGGCGAAGAGTTTGTTTTCTTCAGACCTGTTTTTAACCTTGCAGATGCAGCCATTTCAGTTGGGGTAATACTTATCCTGATCTTTCAGAAAAATTACTTTAAAGAAGATGTAAAGGATGAGGTAAGCATCAACAGTGAGATTGTAGAAGATTAGTATTGCAGATCGTCCTGCTGAACTTGTTTCAGCATCTATCTTATGAAGACCCTGAAATAAATTCAGGGTGACGAAAACAAAAGCCCATTTCTTAATTGAAATGGGCTTTTTTGTAGAATCGTCATTGCGAGAAGGCTTTCCCAGCCGACGAAGCAATCTTTCATACTTGCATGTGCTGTTTAAAGATTGCTTTGCCCTTCCTCATCTCAATGACGGTATTAATAAGGTTTTGGAAAGCAGGTACAGAAGCACTATCTAAGCCTGTTCTCGCTATCCTTCCTGCCAATGCAGCCTATGGCTTGAACTCCATTTCTTCATAAAAATTAGGACAGAATTAAAGCACATTGGCATTCATACTATCGGGTTTAGTAAATCTGGGTATTGCAGGAAACAAAGGTCAAATAACCATCGCCAAACTCCATAGTTGGTGGTTCACCGAACTTATGTAATTTTAAACAGAAAACAATGATCAACTTCCTCGACATATCTTATTTAAAGTCCGGTAACGAAAGGCAACAGAAAGCTTATCAGGTGTTAACCCATAATCAGATTTTAGAAAAGCTTTCCCCCTACCATCCAATTCTTGTGGGTACGATTCCGATTAATATTGATATCGAAAACAGTGATTTGGATATTATCTGTGAAGTTTCGGATAAAAATGCATTTATTGAGAGCTTAAATAAGCTATTTGGAGCTGAAAAAGATTTCATACTTGCTAAAAGCGCTCGATTTGATGCCATTAAAGCAAATTTTATCGTCGATACCTTTGAAATAGAAATCTTTGGACAAAACATAAGCCCTGTACAGCAAAATGCTTATCGCCACATGCTAATCGAACACAAACTACTTTTAGAAAAGGGTGAAAGATTTAGAGAAGAAATTATTAGCTTAAAAAAACAAGGCTATAAAACAGAACCTGCCTTTGCTAAACTATTAGGACTTGAGGGAAACCCCTATAGGGAATTATTGAAATTAGAGTCTTAACGGACCGTTAAGACCAGATCAAATTTCATGGTATTTTCATCTCAACCGCCGTGGAGAGATCTAGAAATAACATTATATAGATTTCTCCATTCCGTTGTACTCCAGTAGAAATGACGAACTATCTTACAATTATTCTGCCATTTATATTTGATATATTTGGAATACAAAACCAAATATGATGAAATTATACTATTCGCTTTTACTGCTCATTACCTTAAGCGGTTCGACATTTGCACAAAAAAGCCTTTTTAATGGCAAAAACCTGAGTGGCTGGCACGTTGACGTTCCTGCAATGGATAAAAAGCCGGATACCATTAATCCATTTATAGTCCGCAATGGCATGCTGGTAAGTTTAGGTACACCAGGAGGACATTTGATAACAGATAAGATTTACAAAAATTATCAATTAACAGTACAGTACCGCTTTGCTGGTAAACCAGGCAATTGTGGCGTTTTAGTACATGCATCAACACCAAGAGCATTATACGGTATGTTTCCAAAGTCATTAGAAGTTCAGATGCAACATAAAGATGCAGGCGATTTCTGGTGTATTGAAGAAGATATTACAGTACCTGATATGGTTGCCAGACGTGGCCCTAAAGAAAATTGGGGCGTAAACGGAGATAAACTCCGCCGGATTAAAAATTTAACTGATGACAGTGAAAAACCGCTTGGCGAATGGAACACCATGGTGATACAATGTTTGAACAACGAAGTTAAAGTTTGGGTAAACGATACCTTGGTTAACTATGGCACAAACTGTACAGTAAGCAGCGGCCAGATTGCATTGCAGGCAGAAGGTAGTGAAGTAGAGTTTAAACAATTGGATTTAAAACCAATTAAAGTGTTGTCTAAATAACCTGACTTCTATTAAATTTTAGCCTTTTTGCCTAACACGATCGTCATGCTGAACTTGTTTCATCATCTTTCCTGCTTAATAGACCCTGAAATAAATTCAGGGTGACGAAATCAAGGTGTTAATTTCATTTTTCGGGCAAAAAAAGAAGTCAAGTTTTTATAGCACACTGGCCATTAAAACTTGACTTCTCTTTAAAGTTTTAAGTCCCCTTCAGGGGATTTAGGGATTATATACCCAATAACAATCTCGCCGGATCTTCTAACAATTGTTTCACACGAACCAAGAAACCAACCGACTCACGTCCGTCGATAATTCTGTGATCGTAAGATAAAGCAACATACATCATCGGACGTATTACCACTTCACCCTTTTCAGCAACCGGACGCTCAACAATGTTGTGCATACCTAAAATAGCCGATTGTGGCGCGTTGATAATCGGAGTCGACATCATTGAACCAAACACACCACCGTTAGTGATTGTGAACGTTCCACCAGTCATTTCTTCTAATGTTAATTTACTATCACGTGCTTTTAAAGCCAATTCTAAAACCGATTTTTCAATCTGTGCCAGGCTCATGCTTTCTGCATTACGGATTACCGGAACTACTAAACCTTTTGGTGCAGAAACTGCAATAGAAATATCAGCGAAATCATTGTAAACCAGTTCTTCACCTTCAAT
>Ga0308165_1003335_pt1 | contig 17379 bp, 18 predicted proteins | sample PhyWR2_FD_201032 | JGI IMG/M metagenome (GOLD analysis project Ga0308165, IMG submission 201032) | Phyllosphere microbial communities from UC Gill Tract Community Farm, Albany, California, United States - DLSLW.R2 | ecosystem: Host-associated > Plants > Phyllosphere > Unclassified | place: USA...
CTTTAGGGTATTTGACTTATCACTTGGAGATCCCTTTAAAAGTGCAGAGACCTCTTACTTCCACAAAACAGTGGGCGGTTTCCACTCTGCCAGGCTGAAACGTTTTCAGGAACTGGTTGATCATCAATTAACCAAAAGCATTAATCAGGATGTGTTGGATATGTTAAATACCAAATACATCATCACTGCTGTGCCATCTCAAAACCCGCAAGAACAACCATCGTATAAAATGCAACGCAATCCTACAGCTGCAGGTAACGCGTGGTTTGTGGAAAGCGTTCAGTTCGCTAAAAATGCTGATGAGGAAATGAAGGCCATTAGCAGCTTCGATGCTAAAAAAGAAGCCATTGTTGATGAGCAGTTTAAATCCCTTATTGATACCAAGCGCCTGGGTACCGGTGTAGAAGGCTTTATTAAGTTAACGAATTACACACCAGATCATTTAACTTATGAATATACAGCTGCTAAAGATGTAGTTGCTGTATTCTCAGAAATTTATTACAACAAAGGCTGGAAGATGTATGTTGATGGTGTAGAGAAACCTTATTTCAGAGCAGATTACATTTTGCGTGCTGCCCAGCTAGAAGGTGGTAACCACAAAGTGGAATTTATCTTCCATCCAACATCATACTATGCAGGAGAAAAAATCTCTTTAGCAGGGTCTATTTTATTATTAGCTGGTTTAGGTTTTGGATTTTATTCAGAAAATAAGAAGAAAAAGAAAGCCGTAAAAGTATAGCCTTTGCCAAACGGATTGATCTTTCAGTCTGTTATTTGATATTTAAAAGTCATCCTGCGATAGCATAACGCTATTTGGATGGCTTTTTTGTTTTACAGCATGGCGGCAATTTGGCTCATTTGCGAAAGTGAATTGCCGATAAATTAATCTTCTTAATACCCATTCGATAATCAATACTGCCGGTTTAACATTCTTTATCATTTGCTACAATAATTTAACAGTGTAGTAACATTTGCTTGATAAACAGTATCTTACATTTGTAATGTAATATAAGATGGTATGCTGGAATCTTTCTTTGCTGTATGTTTATTGATTCTCGTGCTTTATTTTTTTAGTCCTTTTGAGGTAAATCTTGACGAGGAAGAAGAATGGTAAAGTCATTTTCAATCCAATTAAACTGCCTGATCCTGGCGGTAATTAATCCTTCACCTTAAAATTTCCCTGAGCATGAATAAAAGAAACATAGATGTAGCCGTAATTTCTGATGTGCACCTGGGCACCTATGGATGTCATGCAAAGGAGCTTCTTAAATATTTAAAAAGCATTAAACCTAAAACGCTGATCTTAAACGGAGACATCATCGATATCTGGCAGTTTAGTAAAAGTTACTGGCCGGAGTCGCACATGAAGGTAATCCGCAAGTTAATGAAGTTTGTTTCGGAAGGCGTTCAGGTGTATTATTTAACGGGTAACCATGATGAGATGCTGCGCAAGTTTGATGGTATGGAAATGGGGACATTCCATCTTCAGAATAAGCTGATATTGGAATTGGATGGGAAAAAAGCATGGTTTTTTCATGGTGATGTGTTTGATGTAACCATGCAGCATTCTAAATGGCTGGCCAAGCTCGGGGCTGTAGGTTATGATACCCTTATTTTAATCAACAGTTTTACCAATCGGCTTCTAACCGCATTCGGAAAAGAAAAAATGAGCTTTTCTAAAAAGATAAAAGCCAAATTTAAAGATGCCGTTAAGTTTATCAATAGTTTTGAACAAACAGCTGCTGAACTGGCTATTGAAAAAGGCTATGAATATGTAATATGCGGCCATATTCATCAGGCAGAAAAGAGAGAAATTATAACAGAAGAAGGTAAGGTGACTTATTTGAACAGTGGTGATTGGGTTGAAAGCTTAACTGCTTTAGAGTATCATAATCAAGCCTGGACGGTTTTCAAATACGTTCATGCTGACTTTATTAAAGATGAATTGGATGAAGGACTGCTGTCTGATGCGGAAGATTTGAAGAGCAAGCTTGATATAAATTTACTTTTACAGCACATTAAGTATGAAATTGCTCAATAATTTTTGGATATTCGGCAAAAATGAAGATACTCTACGCAATTCAGGGAACCGGAAATGGTCATATCAGCAGGGCTCGTGAAATTATTCCATTGCTTCAAAAATATGGTGAGCTTGATATTTTAGTGAGCGGAACGCAGGCCGATGTCAAATTGAGTCAGCCCGTGAAATATCAGCTTCATGGCTTTAGCTTCGTTTTTGGTAAGAAAGGTGGGGTAGACCATTTTAAAACCTGGTTGAGCATGAATCTTTTCCGTTTTAGAAAAGATATGAAGCAACTGGATTTAAAACAATATCATCTGATTGTTAACGATTTTGAACCAGTGAGTGCCTGGGCATGTAAACTGCAGGGGATAGAAAGCGTTTCATTGAGCCATCAGGCTGCTTTTAAATCTAAAAAAGTTCCAAGACCGCGTACATTGGATTGGGGGAAGCTTATCTTAAGCAGATATGCGCCAACGAAATATCATATTGGCTTTCATTTTGACCGTTATGATAGCTTTATTCATACGCCAGTAATCCGTTCAGAGATCAGATCGCTCAGGAGTGAAAATTTAGGACATTATACGGTCTATCTGCCTGCTGTTGATGATAAAAGACTCGTACAATTACTTTCGCAGATTCCGGAGGTGAAGTGGCAGGTATTTTCTAAACATACTCAGGAAGCTTATCAACATGAAAATGTTGCTGTGCAACCGGTTAATAACGAAAAGTTTAATAAAAGCTTAGCCAGTTGCGAAGGTTTATTTACAGGGGGAGGCTTTGAAGGTCCTGCTGAAGCCTTGTACCTGAAGAAGAAATTACTGGTAGCACCGATGCGTTTTCAGTTTGAGCAACAATGTAATGCCTTTGCATTAAAACAGTTCGGTTTGCCTGTTATTTGGGGAAGTACCAAAAACTGGCTTCCAATTATTAAAAATTGGGTTAAAAACCCTCAGAAACATGAATTTGATTTTCCGGATGAAACGGAAAAAATTATTGATGATATGGTTAAAAAGTACGCCAGGATTTAATCCTAGTTGATAATTGCTCCTTGATTATTGCTCCTTCATCTTTGCGCTTCATCCTTTCATCTTTCAGGTTTTTATCTTTACTTTGCCTATTCTATAAAAAGGCATGATTAATCAGTTTCGTAAGCTAAATCCCATAAACCTCTTTTTTCTTCTGGTTTATACCTATTTCATGCGTATTGCGATTTTTTACGAAACACCAGCTAAACTTAACTTCGATTTTCTGGAGCCTTTCGCCAGGTTGTTAATTGATATCGATCTGGAGAATGCATTCTCTTCTTCCACTAATATTTTCCTGGCAGCGGCCATCGTATTTTCGCAGGCATTGCTGTTTAATAATGTCGTAAATAATCACAATTTGCTTGCTAAACCCAGCTTTCTTCCGGCATTAATGTATATCACGGGTACCAGCTTGTTTATGCCCTTCATGATTTTAAGTCCTGCGCTGATTTGCAACTTCTTCCTGATCTGGATCATCGATAAATTTCTTAAACTTGGTAAAACCGCAAATTCCATTACCACAGTATTTGATATCGGAATGATTATTGGCATTGGTACACTGGTTTATTTTCCCTTCATGGCTATGCTGCTGATGATCTTTTTAGCCTTATTGCTATTCAGATCATTTAACTGGCGGGAATGGGTTGCCGGATTAATTGGCTTTATTACAGTATTTTTCTTTCTGGCTGTATTTTATTATTGGAAAGATAATCTGAGCTCCTTTTACCAGATCTGGAAACCGCTGGGAAATAAATTCCCATCTGTTTTTCAGGTTAATTACAACGATTATCTGGTGCTTATTCCGGTGGCCATTATTATTGTACTGGCATCATTGCAACTCAGAGAAAACTTCTTTCGCAGTTTCATTAGCACCAGGAAAGGATTTCAGCTGTTGTTTTTTATGTTTATTGTGGCTGGTGCCAGTTTTTATCTAAAACCTAATTTCCGTATCTGGCATTTTTTACTTTGTGTGCCTCCTGGTTCAGTTTTATTAGCTTATTATTTCAGTAATGCAAAAAAACGCTGGTTCTATGAAACCCTTTTTGTACTCTTTGTACTGTCCATCCAATACTTTCTTTTTGTTTAACCTTTTTTAACAAAATACTAACGCAAAACTTAGCAAAGATTAATAGCTTTGTGGCACGAAGTTTCTGTTTAGAGCTTCTGTGCTTTTAATAAGCGTAATAAAGGTTTTCGGATTTACATATCAATAGCAGGGTTTTTGAAGCATTCTCATCATTTAAGTATTGATATCGGCAACTCTTCAGCAAAAATAGCAGTGTTTGCAAATAAAGAGTTGGTGCATCATTTGCGTTTAACGAAGATCGGCATCCTTGACCTCGCTCAGTTGATTGAAAAATTTTCACCAAAATATGCTATCATCAGCAGTGTTAACCAGGAAATTAAACCTTTAGAGGAGTTTCTTAAAAAACATACGCACTATACGCGTTTTTCTGCATCATCCACCAGTGGTGTAGAGAATAAGTATAAAACGCCAAATACATTAGGTTTAGATAGATGGGCCGGAATTTTAGGGGCTAAAAGTTTGTTCCCTAATCATGCCTGTTTGGTGATTGATGCCGGTACCTGTATCACTTACGATGTGCTGACAGGAAAAAGTGAATATTACGGCGGGAGCATTAGCCCTGGAATTGCCATGCGTTTTAAAGCGATGCATGAATTTACGGGAAGATTACCTGAAGTAGAGTGGAATGACCGCGAAATAATTCCTGAAGGATCAGACACACTCTCTGCCATGAAAAATGGTGTTTTTCAAGGTATCATAAACGAAATTGAAGGTTTTATAGCCATAAATAATAAAAAAGAAAGTGCCTTAAAGGTGATAATAACAGGTGGTGATGCTAAATTTTTGTATAAGCAATTACAAAACAGCATCTTTGCCCCTCAAATTATTTTAGATTCCTTTATTGTATTAAAAGGATTAAATGAAGCTATTACAGATTAAAATGTACAAAAGATTAAATTATATTGCAGCCATACTCGTTTTAGTTTGTGGTTTAGGTGCTCAGGCGCAGGTTACCACTTCTTCACCATACTCACGTTTTGGTCTTGGAAACGTTAAAGGATCATTGCTTCCACAGTTCAGGGCCATGGGTGGTATTTCTACTGCAATTAACGCTGTTACGGGTTTTAACAATATCAACATGCAGAATCCGGCTTCTTACTCTGCAATTACACTAACAACGATTGATGTGGGCATGAGCGCCAGCCTAACTAATTTAAGCAGGGCAAACTTAAGCGAAACGAGTTTCAATGCTACTTTTAGTCACCTGGCTTTTGCTATCCCGGTTAACAGACGTTCTGCATTAAGTTTTGGTATTCTGCCTTATTCTGATCTGGGTTATTCTTATCGGAATACCGTTAAAATCGATACTTTAAATGTTGATCAGCTTTATGAAGGAGAAGGAGGTTTATCAAAAGCTTATTTAGGTTATGGCTACCGTATTGGCGATCACTTACGCATTGGTGCTAATGCCGAATATATCTTTGGTAATTTACAAACAACAAGAGCAACTGAATATGCCACTAATGGGTCTATAAATGCCAAACTTCAAAACAAAAATAGCGTTGGTGGCTTAAGCTACTCTTATGGTATTCAATATGATTTTAATGTGGGTAAAAAAACAGCAGTAACATTGGGCTATTCGGGTAGTAATTCTGTTAAAATAAACTCTACCCAAACGTTTTATGCCACGCAGTATACAAGAGATGCTAACGGAGGCGAAAATACAGCTATTGATACTTTAAACGCTGTAGACAATGGTAAATCAAATTTAACCCTGCCTTTATCACACAACTTTGGTATTTCTATCAAGCAAAGCGATAACTGGTTAATTGGTGCCGATTTTAGAATGAGCAAATGGTCGGGAACAAGCATCAATAATGTAAATAACGGCTTGCAGGATAGCTGGGGTGCATCTTTAGGTGGTCAGTGGACGCCGGATATTGCTTCATACAATAGTTATTTTAAAAGGGTGGATTACCGCCTCGGTTTTAATTATGATAAAACTTATATCAAGTTAAACAATCAGGATATCAAGCAAATGGGTGCTTCCTTTGGCTTTGGTTTCCCATTGCCTAGTGCAAACGGCGGAACAGCATTTTACAAAATCAACTTCACTACCGAACTCGGACAGCGAGGAACATTGAGCAATAATCTGGTTAAAGAAAAATTCATTAACTTCCATTTAGGATTTACCCTTAACGATACCTGGTTTCGTAAATACCGTGTAGATTAATGAACATTAAGGCTTTTTTATATGGTTTGCTCTTGGTGATGCCGCTCTTTCTGGTTTCCTGTGGCGAAGACGATCTTAAAAAAGCCAATGCCGTTGTGCTTAGCAAAGTGACTTTTTCCCGCGATAGAACAATTGGTGTTGAAATTATTTATAGTGATTCTGCCCGTGTTAAGGCTAAAGGAAATGCACCAATTCTGGATAAAATTACCCCATCTGAAGGTGCTGTATACCAGGAAATGCCAAAAGGCGTAAGTATCGATTTTTTCAATCCCAATGGAACCGTAGATGGCAACCTGGTTTGCGATTATGCTATCCGTAAGGATCAGGATAAGAAAACAGAGTTTCGAAAAAACGTTGTGGTTAAAAACAGCAAGGGCGATACCTTCTCTTCCGAAGAGCTGATCTGGGATGAGTTAAAAAAGATTTTCTATTCTACCCAACGGGTTTATGTAAAAGGTGCTGACGGGAGTGAAGGTAACGGAATTAATTTTCAGGCACCTCAGGATTTTAGCACCTATACGATGGAAAGCGGAAATGCCGATCTGAATATGAAAGAAGGCATTGCACCTTAGGAAAGATCAAGTAGCAAAGATCATGTACCAAAAAAACTTGCTGAAATTAATTACCAGTTTATAAATCACCAATCGATTAATTCTTTCATTTTATATCCATTCTATCCTTCCTTAATTCAATAAATATTGCAGTTCTATTTGCTTAAAAATTAAACACTTGATAAATAAAATTTAGTATTTTCTTTTTTAAGGCAAATTTGTATCTTGCGCCCTCTTAAAAAAAACTAAATAAATTAAAATTAATATGGGAATAATGACATTCATGCGTACCAAGATGGGTTATCTTCTTGTGGGTGGTATCGCAGTTGTGTTAGCGTTATTTGTTCTGGAACCGCTCTTGCAACAAGGTTCATCTATGTTTGGCTCTTCTCGTAACGTAGTAGGTAGCATTGATGGTAACGATGTAAAGTTTGAAGAATTTCAACCAAAAGTAGATCAAAGCTTAAATCAATATAAACAACAATTTGGCGGAAGCTTAAATCCTCAAATGACTGCTATGGCTGTTGATCAGGCATGGAATTCGGAATTAGCGGGTGTTTTATTAACCAAAGAATATGATCGTTTAGGTTTAACAGTTTCTGAAGATGAGTTGTTCGACTTATTACAGGGTCAGAACCCTAGTCCTATTATTAAACAATATTTCTCTAACCCAAAAACAGGTCAGGTTGACCGTGCGACTTTAATGAACTTTTTAAAGTCTAAAGATGCACAGGCTTTGCAGCAATCAAACATGTTGCAACAGGAAATAAAAAATCAGTCCCTGCAGGCTAAATATTCTAACTTAGTTCGTAATTCAGTTTATGTTACTTCATTGGAAGCAACAGACGAGTATAACAACCGTAATAAGCTGGCTAACTTTAAGTATGTAGCTTTAGATTACAGCACGATTGCTGATGCTTCGGTAAAATTAACTGACGCAGATTATGCTGCATTTTATGATGAGAACAAAGCACGTTTTAACAATCCTCAGGAATCACGTACTTTTGATTACGTATCATTCAGCATTCGCCCGACAGCAGCTGATTCATTAGCGGTTAAAACACAAATCGAAAAAATTGCGAACGATTTCAGAGTATCTAAAAATGATTCGTTATTCGCGGCCATTAATTCCGACGTAAAAGTTCCTTATACTTATCTTTCAAAAGGTAAATTAGGTGATGCAGCTTTAGATTCAGCTGTATTTGCTTTACCTGCCGGAAGTTTTTACGGACCAGCTTTAACTGGTAATTCATATAAATTAATTAAAGTAATTGACACACGTTTCTCACCGGATTCGGTAAAAGTTAAACACATTTTAATCGATCCAAATAAAGTCGGTGGAGATGATAAAGCGATAAAATTAGCAGATTCGTTAAAAGGTTTAATTGCTAAAGGCGGTAACTTCGCTGAACTGGCAAAAACTTATAGCATTGACGGTTCTAAAGATCAGGGTGGTGAATTGCCTTCATTCTCCCGCGGTCAGATGGTTCCGGAGTTTGAAAATGCAGCATTCAATGGTAAAGCAGGCGATTTAAAAGTTGTTAAATCTCAGTTCGGTTACCACATCATGAGCATCGAAAGACAAATGGGTAATTCGAAAGTAGCTAAATTGGCTTATATCGAGAAATCGTTAGCGGCGAGTAGCAAAACGCAACAAACAGCTTATAAAGCAGCGAGCAATTTCTTAAGTGAAGTAAAAGGCAAAGATTTTGCAAAATATGCACAGGAGAAAGGTTTGAAATTAGCAGTAGCTGATAAAATCACTGCAACACAAGGTTTCGCTGCCGGATTAGATAACCCACGTAAATTAATTCAGGACGGTTATGCGGCTGATAAGGGTGATGTTTTGCCTGAAATCTATACCATGACTAATGAGTACGTAGTGGCCCGCTTAACAGCAGTTAATCCTAAAGGTATTTTACCTCTGGAAGCGGTTAAAAAAGAAATTCAGCCTTTGGTTTTGAATGAAGTAAAAGCTAAAAAGTTAAAAGAGAAATTCAATGGTGCCGGTAAAGCAAGCTTAGATCAGATTGCTGCTAAGGTAGGTGCTGCAGTAAATCCAGTTCAGAATATTGTTTTTGCAAACCCAGTAATTCCAGGTGTGGCACAAGAGAACAAACTGGTAGGTAGTGTGTTTGGTTCACAACCAGGCAAAGTGTCAGCTCCGGTAGCTGGCGACCGCGGTGTTTATGTATTCGCTGTAGATGGATTCACTAACCCTGCGCCAATCGCGAATATGTTTAAACAAAAAGAAAGCATGTTGATGAGCATAGGTCAGCGTTCTGGTCAGGCCGCTTTCCAGGCTTTGATTGATAATGCCAAGATAAAAGACAATCGTGTGAAATTCTATTAGTTAGAAAATACGTAAATTTACAACCGTTCCGGATCAAACCGGAACGGTTTTTTTATTAAGCAGCCATGGAGATTCAGGAAAATATTGTCAATAAAGTAGCAAACAGCGGTTTAATCACTTTAAACCTGGAAGATTATTATCATGCAGGAGAGCGTGTTCTTTATGATATCAAAGACAATCTCTTTCATGGATTGATATTGAGGGAAAAGGATTTCAGGGCTTTTATTAAAGAACATGACTGGACGCAATACCAGGATAAAAACGTAGCCATTATTTGTTCTGCCGATGCCATTGTACCTACATGGGCTTACATGCTATTGGCCAATAAACTGAAGCCCTATGCGCATGAAGTTGTTTTTGGAGGCCTGGATACGCTGGAAGCGGTATTGATGACGAAAGCTTTATCCAGGATTAATCCGGAAGATTATGCAAACGAAAGAGTAGTAGTAAAAGGTTGTGGCGATATCGAAGTTCCGGTTTCGGCTTATGTAGAGGTAACGAATTTACTAACCCCTATTGTAAAGAGCATCATGTTTGGCGAACCCTGTTCTACTGTTCCGGTCTATAAAAGAAAGGATTAAAGGTTGATTTATTTCATGAAATCAGATTAATTATCCTTATGATTTTAAAGCCTGCAATACGTTCTTTCTTCGCTCGCCGCCACGATGGCTCTTTCTTTTTTCTTGATAAAAAAGAAACAAAAAATCAAGGCTGCATCAAATCAGCTAAAATCAAATCTTAGGATTGGAAATAAAACAGCTCGCTATGCTCAAACAGCTTTTGCTTCTATCAATCCTGCAAATAGATTTTTTAACTAATTTTAGGAGACCCGGTCACATGGTGTCTAATGATTGATTTCGCTACATTTAAGCAATAATCTATGGTAGACGGTAAAACAAAAAAAACTAACCCTCCAATAATGATGATTTGGTTTACTTTTTGTATATATTCATAGAAACACACCACAGATGAAACCAATATTTATCATTTTAGCAGGGTTATTCCTAAGCTTTGGTTTAAAGGCGCAGGAACTTCCGGTGAAAAAAGATCCCGTTTTTCAGGATGGGGAAGTTTTGCAATACCGGTTGCGGTATGGCATCATCACTGCTGCAGAAGCGACCATTAAAGTTACCAATTCAGACTTGAAATTTGATGGCAAGCCAACGTATAAGCTTACCGTTGATGCACAAACATCCGGTACTTTTGATGTTTTCTATAAAATCCGCGATCATTACGATTCCTATATAGATAAGACAACCTTACTGCCTTATTTCTATCAGGAAAATATTAGGGAGGCCAGTTATAAAAGACAGGACAAAGCCCGCTTTAACCAGGATGCCAAAAAAGTAGTATCCAATAAAGGGACTTTTAACGCACCTACCAACCAAACCTTTGATTTGGTTTCCGCCTATTACTTCGCCCGTAGTTTAGATATCACTAAACTAAAAACCGGCGACAACTTTAAATTAAATTATTTCCTTCAGGATGAAGTTTCTGCATTGCAGATTGAATACGTGGGAAAAGAAACCATTAAAACGAAGTTGGGTAATATCCGCTGTTTAAAATTTAGCCCCTCTATTAAACCCGGACGGATTTTTAAAAAAGACAGCCGTTTGTATTTATGGGTAACTGATGATGGTAATAGGGTGCCGGTAAAGGCGCAGGTTGAAATTCTGGTTGGTGCAGTAACCATGGAATTAAAATCAGCCGCCGGTTTAAAATATGCTTTAGCAAAAGAATAATGATGATAGAAGTGGAACAAGTGCTGGTGCACGAAGATGTTTTAAAAGAGAATTTTGTTTGCAACTTAACAAAGTGTAAGGGGATTTGCTGTGTGGAAGGTGATTCAGGTGCCCCTTTGGATCATGAAGAAACCGCTATACTGGCTGAAATTTACCCAAAAATAAAACACCTTTTAAATGAAAAAGGAATTCAAGCCATTGAGGAGCAGGGTACGCATGTGGTAGATGAAGATGGTGATTTGACTACGCCTTGTGTAGATAAAAATAAGGAGTGTGCCTATGTTTTATTTGAAAGCGGTATTACCAAATGTGCCATTGAGAAAGCTTATGAGCAGGGAATAGTCGATTGGCAAAAACCTATTTCCTGTCACTTATATCCTATCCGGATTACCAAATACCCGGAATTTGAAGTGCTGAATTATGATCGCTGGCACATCTGTCACGATGCCTGTACTTTTGGCCGTGAATTAAAGGTGCCGGTTTACAGTTTCCTGAAAGGACCACTCATTCGCAAATACGGTGAGGAATGGTACAAAGAACTGGAAAGTTCAGTTGCAGCGATGTAAATGCTGTAAACTTAATCGTTTTTCTTAGTCTGTAATTCCACAGTAAGTCCATTTTTTTTAGTTAAATGGTCGACTATCCGTTCGTGTATGCTGTTTTTGTTGGCAGTGGAACCCCGCTGGGGATGGAAACAGGGTACAAGGATGTCACGAAATTAAAGTTAAAAAATGTCTTCGGCTTCCCTCAGACTGAATGCTCACGATTTTTAAAGGATAATCATCTGAAACCACAGCAAATTGTCATTCCGACTCCGGAGGAATCTATGGAAGGATGTACGGAGACCTAAACAGAGTGCCCCGGCTCCCATTTCAACACCATTTTCTCCCTCATCCGCTCCAGCTATTTCAAACTTAAAAATAAAAAAACCACTAGTCCTTAACTACTAATTAATTGCTAATAAGCAATAACTATGTTATTTTAGCAACCTGAAAATCATTTAATGACTGTGAAAAAAATATTAATTACTGGTGGGGCAGGCTTTATTGGCTCTCACGTAGTCCGCCGATTTGTAAATCAGTACCCTGATTACGAGATTGTAAACCTTGATGCATTGACGTACGCAGGTAATCTTGCTAACTTAACGGATATTGAAAATCAACCTAACTACAGGTTTGTCAAAGCAGATATTACAGATGCAGCAGCCATCAGTGAATTATTTAAAAACGAAAACTTTGATGCAGTGATCCACCTGGCCGCTGAAAGTCATGTAGACCGGTCTATCGCCGACCCTACCGCTTTTGTAATGACCAATGTGATCGGTACTGTAAATTTATTAAACGCAGCCCGTGAATACTGGAAAGGAGACTATGATCAAAAGCGTTTTTACCATGTGAGTACCGATGAAGTATATGGAGCACTTGGCGAAGAAGGAATGTTTACAGAAACCACTGCTTATGATCCACATAGCCCATACTCGGCTTCAAAAGCAAGCTCAGATCATTTTGTTCGGGCTTATCATGATACTTATGGGATGGATTGCGTGATTTCGAATTGTTCCAACAATTATGGCTCACACCACTTCCCTGAGAAATTGATTCCTTTAGCCATTAATAATATCAAAAATAATAAACCCGTTCCTGTATATGGTAAAGGGGAGAATGTTCGCGACTGGCTTTGGGTTGAAGATCACGCCAGGGCTATTGATGTAATTTTTCATCAATCAAAAACGGGCGATACCTACAATATCGGCGGGCACAATGAGTGGAAAAATATAGATCTGATTAATCTGCTGTGTACCATAATGGATGAAAAATTAGGTCGCGAGACTGGTGAATCTGCTAAATTAATTACTTATGTTACCGACAGAGCGGGGCATGATTTACGTTATGCGATTGATTCGTCTAAATTACAAAACCAGTTAGACTGGGTACCAAGCTTACAGTTTGAAGAAGGTTTGGCTAAAACGGTGGATTGGTATCTTCAAAATGAAGAATGGTTAAACAACGTTACTTCAGGGAATTATCAATCTTATTACGACAAGCAATACAACAATAAATAATGGAAATCGAACAGACAGGTTTAAAAGACTGTGTGATTATCAAACCAAGGGTTTTTGAAGATCCGAGAGGATATTTTTTTGAAAGCTTTAATAAACAAACCTTTGAGGAAAAAACGGGTTTATCCGGCGACTTTGTTCAGGACAATCAGTCGTTTTCTTCTTATGGGGTAATCAGAGGATTACATGCCCAAACCGGTGCATTTGCACAGGCTAAACTGGTTCGCGTAACTAAAGGCGAAGTCTTGGATGTAGCGGTTGATGCTCGTCCGGGTTCACCTACTTACGGAAAGCATATTGCAGTCCGCCTGAGTGCTGAAAACAAATTGCAACTGTATATTCCACGGGGCTTTGTACACGGTTTTTCTGTATTAAGTGAAACCGCAGAATTTCTGTATAAATGCGATAACTTCTTTAACAAGGCTTCTGAAACCGGCGTGATTTATAACGATCAGGATTTAAATATTGATTGGTTAATCCCTGCCGATCAGGCTTCGGTATCTGATAAAGACCTGCTTTTACAACCTTTTTCTGCATTACATCATGGATAGAATATTAATTATTGGTGCCGGCGGACAATTGGGCCAATGCCTGAAAACGGTTGCGGAACGTCGCGGAATTACCGAAATCGTTTTTCCGGCTGAATCAGATGCTAATATTTTAGATCAGGAAGGTCTTCAGGCTTTATTAGCGAAAGAAAAGCCAGCTTACGTAATCAATTGCGCCGCTTATACCGCTGTTGATAAAGCAGAAGATGAGGTAGAGCTTGCTAAGTCCGTAAATGAAACTGGTGCCGCTAACCTGGCCCTCGCTTGCGCTGCGCATCACGCTACCTTGATTCACGTTTCGACTGATTTTGTTTTTGAAGGAAATGTGGTGAAGTTATTGAAAGAGGATGATGAAGCTCAACCCATTAATGTATACGGACAAACCAAGCTGGATGGTGAAAAGGCAGTGATTGCTTTATTGAAAGAACACTTTATTCTCCGTACCAGCTGGCTCTATTCGGAGTATGCCAATAACTTCGTTAAAACGATGTTGAAGCTTGGAGCAGAGCGTGATGAATTAAATATCATAGCCGATCAGGTAGGCACACCAACCTATGCGATTGATCTGGCGAATGCTATTTTTGATGTGATTGCTTCCGGTTCTTCAGCTTATGGCATCTACCACTATAGCAATGAAGGGGTAACTTCATGGTTTGATTTTGCCAGGGCTATCTTTGATATCAGTAAAACAGATGTAAAGGTAAATCCTATTCCCGGGTCAGCGTATCCGACAAAGGCAACACGGCCGGCATTTTCGGTAATGGATAAAAGCAAAATTAAAGCAACATTTAATATCGAAATTCCTTACTGGAGAGATAGCCTGGTGGCGTGTATTGACCGTATCGGGTAATCATGTGTATCAGGGATAAAAATGAATGAATTCAATACATCGTCATTATTTCGCTGGCCCTGTAAGAACGGTATTGGTTATGCTCCAAACAAAAGACTAAATATTGGCCTTAAATAAGGTAAGGCTAGCGGGAGCGTAAGGAATTACGCTCCATACCGAAAGTTGATAATGGCTTTATTCGAAAATAATAATTAATTTAATAAAACATACAGATAAATGATTCAGGGCCTGGTCTAAAATCTTTATCTAAATCTAAAATCTAATGAAAGGTATAATCTTAGCTGGTGGGAGCGGAACACGCTTGCATCCTTTAACGCTTGCTTGCAGTAAGCAAATGATGCCGGTTTATGATAAACCGATGATCTACTATCCATTATCTACTTTAATGCTGGCAGGAATTAAAGAAGTTTTAATTATTTCTACGCCACATGATTTACCAAACTTTGAAAAGTTATTGGGCGATGGATCTTCGTTAGGATGTAAATTTACCTACGCCGTTCAGGCAGAGCCGAATGGTTTAGCACAAGCTTTTGTAATTGGCGAGGAATTTATTGGAAATGATAAAGTGGCTTTGGTTTTAGGCGATAACATCTTTCATGGTGATGGGATGGCTAAATTATTACAGGCCAGTGCTGATCCGGAAGGTGGAGTGGTATTTGCCTATCAGGTATCAGACCCTGAGCGTTATGGTGTAGTAGAATTTGACGAAAACAAAAAGGCAATTTCTATCGAGGAAAAACCAGTGAATCCTAAATCAGATTATGCGGTTCCGGGATTATACTTCTATGATAATGAAGTGGTAGAAATTGCAAAGCACATCAAGCCTTCTCCTCGTGGTGAATATGAAATTACCGACATCAACCGCATTTATCTGGAACGCGGCAAACTAAAAGTCGGGGTACTCAGCCGTGGAACAGCATGGTTAGATACAGGAACTTTTACTTCATTAATGCAGGCAGGTCAGTTTGTCCAGATTATCGAAGAACGTCAGGGTTTAAAAATCGGATGTATTGAAGAAATCGCCTATAGAATGGGATTTATCAATGCTGAACAACTTAAAGCAATTGCCACACCATTGGTGAAAAGTGGCTATGGTGCTTACTTATTGAAACAGATTAAATAGCCTTCCTTTAGGGTATTTGAAAGCGTCTGGTTTATTTCAGACGCTTTTTTTTGTTTAAGAACTAATGCTTTATTAATCCGCCGATGTGAGGACTCTTACTTCGAAAAATCATCTTTGCGAAAACCCCTCGTATTTCTCATCCCCCGTAATTGTCATACCAAGTTACTAGGGGGCTAAATAAAGGAATTCCTTCCATTTTATCCCAGGCCGGATAGCAGGTTGCCTATAGCGATGCCCAGAAACCCAATCGTTGAATTGCCCTTCACCCGTCGTCATTGCGGGGAGGCAGAATGAAGCAATCTTATGGAGAAAAATCTTCGTATGGAATTGCTTCGGCTCGCTCAAATCCAGGCCCGCAAACACGAAAATATTAATGGTAGCGTAGACGCCATAAAGCTGACAAGAAATTCGTATTAATTTAATCGTTTAATCACTATTCCCATTTTATCTATATTTGCCCATCAAGAATTCATAAATGGAGAATAAGCATATTGCAGTGATTGGTTTAGGTTATGTTGGTTTGCCACTAGCCATAGAATTTGCAAAGAAATATCGGGTTACCGGCTTTGATATTAATCCCAATCGCGTAGTATCGCTGAATAACCTGATTGATCAAACCAATGAAGCAGATCTGCAAGACCTGGATCGGGTTCTTCAGCTTAGGGAGGACATCGGATTATCTCTCTCTGCTGATTTACATGATATTCGAATGGCTGAAATTTTTATTGTCACCGTACCAACACCCATCGATGACCAAAAAAGCCCGGACTTAAAGCCCTTACTTGAAGCGAGTCAAATGATCGGGAGTATCTTGAAAGAGGGTGATATTGTGATTTATGAATCGACCGTTTATCCGGGCTGTACTGAAGAGGATTGTGTGCCTGTTCTGGAAAAGGCATCCGGATTGAGGTATAATACCGATTTCTTTTGCGGCTATTCTCCCGAGCGAATTAACCCGGGTGATAAAGTAAATACCTTAACTAAAATCAGGAAAGTAACCTCAGGGTCTAATCCCCGGATTGCTCAACAGGTGGATGAATTATATGCCGCTATCATTACAGCCGGAACACATTTAGCGCCGAGTATCAAAGTGGCGGAAGCATCTAAGGCGATAGAAAATGCCCAGAGGGATGTCAATATTTCGTTTGTCAATGAGCTGGCGCTGATCTTCGATAAGATGGGCATTGATACTTCAGATGTGTTGGCAGCCGCTTCTACAAAATGGAACTTCTTAAATTATAAGCCCGGATTAGTCGGAGGGCATTGTATTGGTGTCGATCCTTATTACCTGGCGCATAAATCGGAAGCGTTGGGCTACAAACCTGAAGTGATACTTTCCGGTAGGAGGGTAAATGATAACATGGGGATGTTTGTTGCTAATAAGGTGATTAAGATGATGGTTGCCAAACATAAAATTGTGAACGGCGCAAAAGTGCTGATCCTGGGATTTGCTTTTAAAGAAAATTGTCCGGATACCCGAAATACCCGTGTGATTGATATTTACAAAGAACTCCAGGCATTTGGCGTAGATGTTGATGTTTGCGATCCATGGGCTAATGTAGAGGAAGTGAAAGCAGAATATGGAATTGATTTGATTGATGTACAAGATTTCAAAACCTATCATGCCGTAATTTTAGCGGTATCCCATCAAAAGTTTTTAACCATTGATTTTAAAGCGTTCAGAAATGAAGGGGCTATTGTTTTCGATACAAAGTCTTTTGTTCCACGGGAATTTGCAGATGCCAGGTTGTGATTTGACCTGACGCACTATTAATAAAGACTGCCTTGCGCAAGCTGTTTTTAATTGCTCGCATCTGCAAGGACTATTACCTTTTGGCTTGATCA
>Ga0308165_1003337_pt1 | contig 17372 bp, 21 predicted proteins | sample PhyWR2_FD_201032 | JGI IMG/M metagenome (GOLD analysis project Ga0308165, IMG submission 201032) | Phyllosphere microbial communities from UC Gill Tract Community Farm, Albany, California, United States - DLSLW.R2 | ecosystem: Host-associated > Plants > Phyllosphere > Unclassified | place: USA...
GCTCTCACAGCGGCTGACAAGTTAGCCGGGCGATTAGCTCAGTTGGTAGAGCGCTTCGTTTACACCGAAGATGTCGGGAGTTCGAGTCTCTCATCGCCCACCATATTTTCCAATTACTTAGATCGAAAATATAAAGTTCCCCTTAGGTTCAATGAACCTAGTGGCCTTTAGAGCCACCTTCCCTTCCCCCAATTTAATTTCGTTAAATGCGTCAATAAGCGATCGATCTCGACGTTAGTAATTTGCTCTCTATTTTCTCATTTTTGGGAGAATCAAATGTGCAATCTGTACAACATCACGACAAGTCACGAGGCAATGCGCCGGCTGTTTCCTAAATTCGGTGACGTAACGAACCGTGTTGACCCGCAGTTAGATGTATATCCAGATTATCCAGCGCCGGTTCTTCGAAATCTCGCTGACGGAGAACATGAGCTTGCACACCTTCGCTGGGGAATGCCGACCCCACCCATCTACGTAAAGGGCGAAGCAGACACAGGTGTCACGAACATTCGCAATCTCACCTCTCCACATTGGCGGCGCTGGCAGGGGGTCGAAAGCCGTTGCGTTGTTCCGGCCACTTCATTTTCTGAATATGGTCAATCGCCCGATCCGAAGACGAAGCGCAAGCCGCTCCACTGGTTCGCTCTGAACGAAGAAAAGCCACTGTTTGCGTTCGCTGGGATCTGGACAACATGGAAAGGCGTGCGAAAGAAGAAGGAAGGGCCAGTTGAAGTCGATATATTCGGCTTTCTGACCACTGAGCCGAACGCAGTCGTTAAGCCAGTTCACCCCAAGGCTATGCCCGTCATTCTTCGCACGACAGAAGAAATCGAAACTTGGCTGCGCGCTCCTTGGGATGAAGCTAAGGAAATGCAGAAGCCTCTGCCGGATGCAGACGTGATCGATTTGACGCCGCACAATGATAAGGAAGATCAGGCAAGTTAATTTTGAGAACCTTTTTCTGATTTCGAACGTTGTACCTGAATAAATTGGGAGTACGCAGATGTTGAAACCTAAGCACTCAGGAAACTATCCGGATCGCGACATAGATTGTCAGGAAGCAGTAGCTAACGAAATTATGGGCCTTATCAACTCAGCCAAGAATGCTGGATGGGATGAAGCCGAAACCGCTACAGCCATAGCTATTGTTGCCAGAGGATTGGTGACAGGCTTTCTCAACGACGCACAGGACTAATAAATAAAAAGGCTGATATTATGCTAGGTCCAAAATCCAACGATGATTATCCCGGTCGGAGAGCTGACTGCGAGCAAGCTATTTCCAGCGGCATAGAAGACTTAATTGAACAGGCCACGTTAGAGGGCCGTACGGAACAAGAAGCAGAAGCTGTCATTGAAGGAACAAGCGTTCCGGGCGTACGTGATTTGATCGCCGAGGCCGTGGACGCTGGCTGGTCAGCTGAAGAAGCTGCCGATGCTATCAAAGTTGTTTCGAATAAACTTCAAAGAGGCCCTATCGGTAAAGAGTTAGATAAGTGAAATGAAGCCGCGTTATGCTTACGTCAGGGGCGTTTGACTTATTGTTTTTAGTTCGCCCCGAAAGATCGGATTAGGTCCTAAACGATTAAGAAATCTACACAAAACAAGACTATTTTGGTATACTTATATGTTTTTTATAATAAAATTACAATTTTTACATACCCAGCTAATTTTAATTTTAAAAAACTATCCAGTATTAAACTTTAATTACAGATATTTTTAGTTGCAAAAATGCTACATTATTTATTCATAAAACATAATAAGCTTGCTATCGACTCAAAATGGAGAATTCGAATGCGAGTAATTTTAACTTCAATCGCTTTAGCTTTGACCGTTTCAACAGTATATGCAGCTGATGTGGTTGCTGTTGAAGATGTTGCAGTAATTGCACCTGACACATTTTCTTGGACTGGCGGATACGTCGGTATCAACGCTGGTTATGCTGGTGGAAAGTTCAAAACGCAATTCACTGATTTTAATCAAGACATCACGATCAATCGCAGCGCGACTCGCCCAGATCAACTTGACGGCAACTGGGACGATAATGCCAATGGTTTCGTCGGGGGGGTGCAGGCAGGTTATAATTGGCAGTTCGAGAATGGATTTCTCGTTGGCGCGGAAGCCGATTTCCAAGGTTCGACAGTAAAGAGCAAGATTTCCGGTTCTGACGGTGATGGTATTGTCAGCATTTACTCTGACATCAAAACAAAACTCGATTGGTGGGGCACGGTTCGCGCTCGCGTCGGCTATACACCTACTGAGCGTTTTCTCGTTTATGGTACGGGTGGTCTGGCTTACGGTAAAGTTAAAACCAGCTATCGCTTCGGTGTAGCGTTCGATGGTGAAGAAGATTTCGCTACAGGGTTTTCGACATCAAAAACTAAGGCTGGCTGGACAATCGGCGGTGGCGCGGAATATGCCATTACCAATAACTGGACGTTTAAGTCTGAGTATCTTTATACCGATCTTGGCAAAGAGAACACTCAAGCAACACTGCGCGACTTTAATGGCGGTGGTTTTGGCAGCACTGGTGATGTCAGTAACCACGTCAAATTCCACACTGTACGCGTCGGCTTGAACTACAAGTTCTAACCCGTTATCTAACTGCTTCGGAAGCCGCCCACAGCAATCGGGCGGCTTTTTTTCTCGTCCCAGGCCAGTACAACAAGAACTTGATTAAGACGCTTGTTGAGGGCGCCATCGCTATTCATAAAGCGAACGCGGAACTGGCCCCAACGAATAGCCCACCTGGCTTAATTAATTGGCTGACGCGGGAGGTACTTGTTCAGATGAAGCTGGTGGCACTGTTTGCTCGCTATTAGCCGGAGCCTCTGGCTCGATAACATTGCCGAATATTTCTATCCCGATCCAAACGACTGCCGCCGCAGCAAGGCTGACCAACAATATAATGAGAACTGGTTTGCCTTCTTTACCCTGCCTCACTTCGGTGGGGTTTAACTTTTTCACGAGAAATTCCTCCTGTGAGAACAAAGCTAAGCAATAGGGCAACCCTCAAGGAGCTCATTAGTTCCGTTTTATACCAAATGGTTTAATTTCAATTCATAACAATCTGAAAGAGAATTAGCTTATAAGTTGCATTTTTGGCACATACACCAAAATCGAGTCGATATATGTATTAGCTACGATTTGGGGAGTGTTTTTATGAAGTTACTATTTGTATCCGCAGCTTTGTCGTTAGTGGCTTCATCTGTATATGCGGCGGACGCTGTAGCCGTTGAGGATGTGGCTGCAATCGCACCTACCACATTTTCATGGACGGGCGGATACGTTGGTATCAACGCAGGCTATGCGGGCGGAAAATTTAAAAATGACATCAGTGGTTATTTGGTACCTATTCCGGATGGCGCTAGATTAATTCGGCCCACTGGTCTCGCGGGCATATGGGATTTGACGGCAAACGGTTTTGTAGGTGGCGTGCAGGCTGGCTACAACTGGCAGCTGAGTAACGGCTTTGTACTCGGTGCGGAAGCCGACTTTCAGGGTTCCACACTAAAGAGCAAAGAAACTGGATCCGAAGGAAATAATTTTTTCACTGCAAATTCTGAGTTCACGACGAAAGTTCAATGGTGGAGCACTGTTCGTGCACGTCTCGGCTATACACCGGTTGAAAGACTGCTCGTATATGGAACTGGCGGCCTAGCTTATGGAAAGATAAAAACTTCATACAACTACAATTTTGAATACCTCGACGACGACATTAGCAGCAACCCTAGTTTTTCCACCTCAAAAACTAGGGCTGGCTGGACAGTTGGTGCGGGTGCCGAATATGCAATTACGAGTAATTGGACGCTCAAATCTGAATATTTATATACAGACCTTGGCACTGCTAAGATGAGCGCCTTAATGCGTCCTTTTGGAGAGGGTGACATTAACAGCGAAGTTAAGTTCCACACTGTTCGCGTCGGGCTGAACTACAAGTTCTAATCATCACCCGACTGCATTCAGAAGCCGCCCCATCCCATCGGGCGGCTTTTTTCATTTCCTATCCCAATCATTCTCTACGCCGCTCTCAACTGGATATAGCTCGACTGGCTGCCTGCTGAAGCTCATTTGAAAACAGGGCGAAGTTGGTAAGGACCGCTATGATTTCTCATTACACCAATGATGCCACTTGTCTCCCATGGTTTAACTGTAAAGCAGAGGGAAATCTGATGGTCACAAAGCATAAACGTAAGGAATATTAGAAATTATCGAACGATTATAATGTTATTTGTACTTATATAAAATGCTTTTTATTTGAATTTACAATATTCGAACCTCCGACACAAAAGATAAATGATAAAAAGCTTATATTTTTATCAAATTATCAAGATTAACAAACGGAGGAATCGAATGCGCTTTTTAATAACATCGTTCGCTTTAGCCTTAACAGCGTCGGCAGCATACGCCGCTGATGCAATTGTTATGGAAGATGTGGCTGTAGTTGCTCCAGATACTTTTTCCTGGACCGGTGGGTACATTGGTGTCAACGCTGGTTTTGCCGGTGGGAAATTTAAAAGTGATATCGATAACTTCGGTCAATACCTGCTTGATGGCTCCTATGAACACAATACAAGTGGCTTCGTAGGCGGTGTTCAGGTTGGCTATAACTGGCAACTGAATAATGGATGGGTTATTGGTGCAGAAGCTGATTTTCAGGGCGCCACACTCAAAAGCAAAAATTCGATCTCGTCCGATTACGGTTTCTATAATGAAACATCTGAGATCAAAACAAAAGTCGATTGGTTTGGGACAGTCCGTGCTCGTGTTGGCTACACACCGACCGAAAGATTGCTGGTGTATGGCACTGGCGGTTTAGCATATGGAAAAGTCAAGACTTCGTATAATTGGAAATATAATTCAGGCGGCGAAAATATCTTCGACGAAGGTTTTTCAACATCGAAGACTAAAGCTGGGTGGACAGTTGGCGCTGGCGCGGAATATGCTATTACAAGTAATTGGACGCTGAAATCGGAGTACCTATATACCGATTTAGGAAAAGCTAATACACAAGCGACGTACCAAGACTATGTCGGCGGCGGTTACGGATCTACAGGCGATGTAAGCAGCAACGTCAAATTCCACACAGTTCGTCTCGGTCTGAACTACAAGTTCTAAGATTTATTATACGTTCTTAGTAGGCCGCCCTATTTAAATGGGGCGGCTTTTGGATGCGTTACTTCTTACATAGACTTCAAGCATTGATGCTTTTTACCAAGAAGCCTGCCTCGAGAAGCGCGTATCAACAAGCGGTTTATTCGCTTCTGTGGGCGCGGCCCCACCTAGCCCGCCAGCATTTGGGGTTTTCTATTTAAATTTAACACGTATCAGCTTTTTCGACGCGTCCTTGTTCTTGTATCTTAGAATTAGGTGCTTTGGCCTGATAACGCAATCATGGGTCGTGGTGCGGGATGTATTGGTTTAACGTAGTACTGATGCTGATAGGCATTGGGATAATGGCGCTGGGCATGTATTCATTTTTCGCGACGAGACATCACGCAGAACGAACGAAAAATGCAACGAAGGTCCGTCAAGAGTAAATGCTTACACCGTGCGCCGGATTCAATTTGTGTAATTTGCACGGCCAAACCAAACCGCAATCCTCCATTCAAGGGCCTCATTATATTTATCACAGAACGGTAATTTATATCTGTGCCTAAGCTTTCCGCAAAGAAGCCGCACATCAACCCCAGAACGCCCACCAGCATCAGAGGTTTTTTGTTTGGGCTTTTTGCACCGCTGACATCATCCGTACCTTTTGAGCGTCACTTCTTATCCTGTACCAGCACTGCAAGGACCTGATCGAGACGCTTGTTTGTCTCTTTGGCACTGTCGCGGGTTTCGTCTTTTAGTTCCTTCATGCCCTCACGCAATTGATTTACGTGGCCGTCCAAGTCGATACGGCGCACATAGTCATCCTTCACGCGATTAACGCGTTCATGAAGCTGCGTATCCCCTGCATTGATCTTTTCTGACAGTGAGCGGAACGCTGCAATCAAAGCGATGATAAACGAGACAATCATCGATGCGGAAATGCCTATAATCCATTTCAAGTCATCGCCCATTACCAGCCACATGCTTTCCGCCCGTAGGCATTATGTCCCGCAATGCCCTGCCCAGCTTTCAAATCATTGCCAGCCAGATAAAGCGCTGTGTCAGGCTTAAGGCTTATCTGGTTCCAACCCGCGCAATTGGTCGCATTGCTCGTGCACCCCGCCAAGCTGCTTGCACAAAGCAACAGCATCCATATTGATAACTTCCTCATCTATATCCGCCCTCTTTTGAATTGCCTTTGCTGTTGCTTCTGCTGCGACCAATGCTGACCGCTGACGCTCTTTGATTGTTCCGGCCACATATCCAGCAGCCAGACACAAAAATGCCGCCAGAACGGCGGCTGCGGTTATCTTCAACCAGTTGGGGATTAGCGCCCAGATTGCATTCATCAGCCGAATTCCGATTGGAGGTCTTTCACAGCCTTGAACAGATCAGCACGGCGTTTGATGCCGTAGATCGCAAAGCCGATAATTGCCGCACTGAATACAAGCTGTACGCGCCAATCTAAACCGCCAAGGAACGAACCAACGCCGCTGATAGCGGACATGATGGCAGCACCAGCCCATGTCCATACTGTCTTGCTCTTCGACGGCTTCGTTCCCAATTCGCCGGGATCAGCTACAACTGGCACCTGTTCGACAACCACCTCGGCGGCAGGCTTTGCGGAACCGGCTGTTTTCACCTTATTCAGGATATCTTCAATCTTCGCGGGAGTGACAAGTGCTTTATTCAGCGGATCGCCAGTGTAATAGCTTTGACCGCGTGTCAGATCACGGTGCGCGCCCTTGACGGCAGCAAGAACCGGGAAGGATGCCCATTCCTCCGCTAGTCGCTTGCCAAACTCAGTACGACTGATCTTGCCAGAGATAAACTGATGATACCCGCGCCGGATAAGCAGGTGATAACCGAGGCGATCCTGTAAATCTGGGTCAAACACCTGCGTGCCACGCAAGCCAAGTTCCTGAGCCAGTCCTTGCAACGTTGCTCGCATGAACTGATAACGGCCCGACGCCGAAGATTTGAAGCGCTTTGTGAATGAGGCTTGCGCGTTAATCAACTCGCCAAGCGTCATACTGGTAATCTGCTTAGATAGCTTTCCCTGATTGTGACCATAGATCACGTCATAAGATGCGCGGCCTGTGCTTCCGACTTCTGTCTTTGCGATGAAGTCAAGCAAAAGCGCCGCGCCTGCCGGCACGGTTCTGTCCATTGTGTTTTCCTAATGTTGTGAGATGATGAGCAAGCGCTTTAGAAGCCCCCGCTTTAGTTAAGGCGCAGCCCCGGTAGCGCCACCGTTACCGGGGCTTTCATTTTGGCATAAAAGCCTACGAATTGTGGCTGGTTCACGTTTTATTCGGGGAGTTAAGAGAGTTGAGTGGCCAGTCCGGAACTGAGAGTAAGTGCAAGCGTTCTTTATAATCGGTGGGCCGTTATAAAGATCGGATAGTTGCCATGTTCAAATTCACACTAACTGCAGCGTTGTTCTTGACGGCTGTCGCCGTCTCTGCTCCTGCAAGCTCACAAAGCATCGAGGTCGGCCCGAATGGCATTCAGGTCAATCCAGACGGTAACAATCGTATGGACCGCAATCGCCGGGCAGTTCGCGGCGAAATCAGTGAGCGTCAAGCTGTGCGCATTGCTCGAGCCGAAGGCATGGATGAGGTTGAAAGCGTTTCCAGTCGTCGCAACAGCTACGTCGTTCGTGGAATAGACCGCCGAGACGATGACATGCGAGTTGTCGTTGATCGACGTACTGGTGAAGTTTTAGAGGTGCGCTGATGATTTGCTGTAACCCCGGATCGCCGTCAAGCATCCGGGGCTTTTATTTGCCCTTGACCACCCGATGCAGCTCTGACAGCTTGCGGCAAACAGGGGGTTGTATATGGGCCTTTTTTTAAAAATTATCGGTATATTGGCAATGATGCCCGGCTTGACTATAGCCGTCTTTGGCATTGCGACAACCGGCACAGACAGGCTTGTTTTGCTATCCTGCGGGATAAGCTTATGTTTATCTGGCATGGTGATAATCTGCCTTGGCTTAGTTATTGAGCATCTTCACGACATGAAGAAAACCCACCAACGTCTCCTTAAGCTTCTCGATGAGCGTTATCAGACGGACGCTCCCTAAGTTTCCTTGCCAAGACGTCTCTCTCATCACAAAGAAGAATGCTTACCTTTTACCGTGTGGTAAAGAATAATTGCCGTAGGCGTCTGGTTTTTTTCAGCAGCTAGATGAACCTTATCACACTCTGCCCGTTTATGGGCTGGAGGACCGTGAATGGGCATGTTCATAACTACAATATCGACGTCTTGGATCGTACTGATTGCCTTCTCGGTATGGCAGGAGCGAAACGAGAGATGAGTGATATCTTTGGGTAAAAAAGTCTGGTGGAGCCTTAGTAAATTTAAGCTTTCTCCGCGTGGCGGGGATAAGCGCGCCAATTGTCGGGGCTTCCAATTCATTGGCATCTATGTTTCAATCTGCACGTGCAGGTGAGGTGTGACAATCAATCCCGCATAGCCCCGGATCGCCCGCCAGCATCTGGGGTTTCTATTTAATGGAGCATTTTGAACCTTTTCCCGCATTCCGAGTTATTGGCGCGGGAGGAACTGCTATGGGATGGTTTATTACTGTAATGACTGGAGCTTTGATTGCCTTAATCGGCTTTATGATCTGGAATGAGCGTAATCGACGTTAAATCCAACTCTTGGAAAATCAATGTCTCTAGCTATTTTTTTCCAGAGCGTGGATCGATTTCTAAAGGCTGACGTTAATCATTCATTAGGAACTTGGGAGAAGTGTTATGTCAGCTGAATTTTGGGCCTCTTTTGTTACTGTTGGTATTTTCGTGATGATTTTTGGTGCTCTTATGTGGCGTTGCAAAGATCAGAAAGGCGTTGTACGGCAGTAAAAAAAGCCGCCTCGAGAGCGGCTTCTGCTAGCTACTTACGAAAAGGAATGATCTTCCTGACCTGCCCGCGCACGATGAATGCCCGCACTATGTATCCGGCGCTGTAAATTTTTCTCCCCACACGTCTGATCTCTCTGACGACTTTAGAAAAACCCCTAATCTTAGGCGACTTCATTCGGTCCAACATTATTGAAGTGGCAAGGAATGAAGATGTCTGCATCCCAGTGGTCGTATCTTGTATGGCAGGCGCAGGATCAACCTGATATACGCAAAATTGTTGCAGCGCTTCTCCAAAAACATATTGGTCAATACACATAAGACCGGGTGAAAACTGCGAAAGCACACGCTCAGCTGCACCCTTACGAATAATGTAGAAGGCCGTCCCCCAATGGTCGGAGCGCAATCGAACCAACTGGCGATCGCATCCAAGTTTAATGCCCCGCCGGTCAACGAATGTTTTCTGCGCAAACGTCTCCATTTTAATGATATCAGCATTTTCGGGTATCCACGCCCAATCGCGCACAAAAAAGCTAATGTCTTCCGATAGATGAAGATCATCTTCCATCACTATAGCGAATTCGTCCTCGCGTTCCGCAATTCGTTGCAGCGCGGAAATATGTGAAGCACCACATGCTATGTCACCGAGGTTCATTCCTTTGCCTGGCAATGTCTCCTTACGAAATTCTGCAACCTCTTGCGAACTGAGTGTTTTCCCATCAAGAGCGGCAACTCTTTCAAATAGAATTCCTTTTTCAGAAAGGATTTTTTCCATTCGGGAGAGGCGTTCCGGTGCGCGGTCAAGATTAATGAGATAGCACTGCATGAAGCCCCCGTGGTTGCATCCACCACTAGAAGTAGCAGGTTGATAAAGCAATAATTTAATCCGTATTGGTCAGGCTGTAGCTTGCCGCCACATATCGTCAATGTCGTCAGGTGTAAGGTCAAACATAGCGCCAATCTGCTCGATCAACGGCTCTGTCCGGTCAAACTGTGTCGGGTATTCCCAAGCGTTTAAAGCTTTGGCACGATCCTTCACATCGGCAATCTGCCCGATAGCTGCCGTCACCTGTTCTGGCATAATGTCGTGATCGATGAGAGCATCACGGAACTGCCTTGGCGTCAGCGGTGGCATCTGCTCCCGGAGTTCTTCCGGGGTTAGCGGTTCCGGGTCCGGTGCTGGCGGTGCTTCAACAAATGAATACCCTTCAGGCATCATAGAAGTGATACTGGTGGGAGAGACCGTGAAACCGTCATGCGTGATAGTCGCACCGACAGGGACAATCATAACGACCGCGCCATCTTTGAGTAAGTGCAGCATTGCTTTATGTCCTTCTTAGTTTCGTGACGGTGCCGTCAACAAATAGCGTGTCGTAGAGTGTCGTTGTGTTTGGCCCTAATTGGGCTGCTGGGCTACCGGCGTTGAACGCTATTTTTGGCAACGCGATACTGCTACCGTTAGACATATTTTCAACGCTCAAAGGCGGTGTGACGCATGCCAAACGCAGCCACTGCTTTCGCGTAACTCCGGTGCTGGCAAGGAAAAGCTGAACATACCGTGCGTTGATGTTTCGCTGCATGAGAAGGGTATCAATATCAAAGCTTGGAAACGGTTGCGTTGAGAGTGACCCTATAATCGGTGATGCGACATTACTGTTGAAGCCGGTGTAAGTTCGCGAACTCACGGTGCCTACTCCTGAAGTCACAGAGGCTTCACTAAACTCCGTGGTAACTGGTCCCCATGGTGCTGTTGGCGGCGTGAAATTAGTCAGACCATCGCGAGGTGAGACGCCGTTCCACCACCGAAGGCTTGCGATGTTACCCTTGAGTTTATCCGTTACAGCCGTATTTCTCTGGAAACCAGATGCAGCGATTGTCAGCGACGAGTTAGTTAATTCTGTCGCATAAGTATAATTGCCGATCAGAACGCCATCGATATAGAGATAGCAGCGATTTCCATTCACTCGCCCGTAAGAGACATGATGAAATTGTCCCGGCGTGATTATGTAGCCGCTTGTAATCCGATCCCCATTCGCGATGTTAAGCGTTATCCTGTATTTCCCGCCCGACGCGCCGGTTAGCACAATGATTTCTGGTTCGTTCCATGTCTGGGTCGTTTTGTGGGAAAGGATGCGTGTCGTCGCAGTGCTATTTGGCTGATAGATGAACCAGGCATCGACGCAAAAATCAGTCGATGCGAAGAAATCGTAATATGCTTCGGTTGGTCGTGCTTGATGATAATACTGACCTGTTCCTGAGAACTGTATCGTCGGCTTTCCGAATAGCGTATTTACTGCGTCAAGAACGGGCGCTCCTCCAACCACAAACGCGGTCGGCATATTGCTTTTATCGACAGGAGCGCCGCCAACGAGTGTATTCATATCCAACGACATGACCACATACTCTGCATAGGGGTCTGCTTGATAATCAGAGCCAAGGCTGAACATTGGCATAAATTGACCAATCGCCATTATGCGTCCGCCCTTATTTCAAGATAACTTGCTGTACCAAAACGGGAGATAAAGAACCTGTTCGTTTTGGAGGGGTTAAAGGTGCCACTGACTTCTCTAAAGCCAACCGCCGTCAATGCACCGTTACCAGTATGAGGCCATACAATAAAAGCAAAGGTAGCCCAGATATCAGCTGGGGCTTGAAGCGTAAATGCACCGTTATTGTTTATCAGCTTGATATTACTCAAGCCTCTACTGACCGTAAAAGTCCGACCGCTCGATGAACCCAGAGGTTCTGGTACCGTAGAAAACCCGCCAAGACCTGTATCGCCTGACTTTGTGACTTTCAGCGCTATTGCGGCCGCCTGTGCTGTGCTTACCGGCTTGTTTGCGTCGGACGTGTTGTCAGCGTTAGGGAGGCCAACCATGCCCTTAGTAAGCCAGCCCTGTATCCAAGCCTTGACCACACTGAAACGGAACAGCTTTAGTCCGGTGCCAGATGGATCAAGACCGGATAATCTGTCACCGTCTGCAATAGTCTCGCTTGGCGTAGGTGTGGCAAGCGCCGCGCCAACGGTGGACGCATTAACAGCTTGAGCGCCGATGTTATCTCTGGCTTGCGTCTTCTGTGGTTCGGTCAGTGTTTGCGGGGTATATGTGACAGCAGAGGTTAATCCTCCTGCTGCCGCTGCTGCCCTATCAGCTTCCGTCTTAGCACGATCCGCCTGCGTTGTTGCAGTGCCTGCACTTCCACTTGCAGCCGTTGCGCTATTCCCCGCGGTCGTTGCACTAGTAGAAGCCGCACTCGCACTGTTTCCAGCTGCCGTTGCACTTCCTGACGCATTCGAGGCACTTGTGGCAGCGCCTACAGCACTTGTTGCAGCACTATCACGCGCTGCCTGAGCGTCCGTTTTTGCGGTGTTGGCTTCATTCCGAGCTGTGATTGCAGCATCTCTTGCAGACTGTGCATCTGTTCGAGCGGTCTGGGCCTGTGTGCGAGCGGTTTCAGCATCAGACTTAGCCGACTGCGCCGCTGTGTTGGCGGCAATTGCGGCGTCCTTTTGCTGACCGGCTGTCGTAGCTGACAATGCGGCCGCGAGAGCCGAAGCAGGATCGTTCATGATCCTGTAGCGGCCATCCGTCTCGCGTGTGAGCATGACGCGACCGAGCCATTCGCCAGCGGACAGAGCGTTTCCGGCTGCGTTCAGCACAACGCCTGGACCAAGACCAACAACGTTCAGGGTAACGCTTGCAGTATTTGGCGCTGTCACATCGACATAAAACACCAGTGGAGCAGACGGATTGATCCCCGCTCCGACTGTTGTTGTAGGCGTATTAACCGTCCCACCAGTGATGAACAGCCGTGAAATCGTATCCTGTAAGGCTCGCCCGAAAACCCAACCCGTTCCGCTGTTGGTGTAATAACCGTTCCTGCTTGCATTAGGATCGGCCAATACCACGGCGGCAGCGGGAAATGTCAACGGCGCATAGGAACCAAGCTGTGCAAACGTCTGGACGTAGACCACACCCGAATTGAGATACAGGGCGAGACTGTCAATATCGTACTCTGCCGCAGTACCAACGGGAACAAAAGGCCAAGTTCGCTCCTGAGAACCAAACTCAGCCTTTACGGTATATGCGCCACCTGCAACGAAGAACAGAACCTGTCCGTTCTCATCGGCATTGAACGGGTTTCCCTTTGGGGCCGAGCCATCGCGAGCGCTATAAAGCTTCGCCAAAGCCCCTGTCTCGGTATTGCGGACGGTAATTTTCGCGAGCGGAACTACCGCGCCATTCCCATCTTGAATGACGCTGTGCCAAGCGGAATATTGCATGATTTTTCCTCAGTTAGTTCGGGGGCCGCGAAGATCGCCTTGGCCGTTTGTGAATGTCAGAAAAGACATTCCGTCTATTGCGCCGCCAGCCGCGCCACCGCGTGACCAGCTATCGCTTTTGCCGTTCCAGCCAGCCTCACCAGCACCTCCGCCTCGGTTGCCATCCCATCGGCCTTCTGATCGACCATTGCCGTAACGCTCTGTCGTGGCTGCATCGCCTGCTTCTTGACCACTACCGCCGAGACCGGGAGTGAAGCCCTGCCCCCCGCCACCGCCGCCACCATATTTCCACGTGCCAGAACCACCCCCGCCGCCACCGCCCCAAATCTGGTTAGATTGTTCGATGATGACTGGTCTACGGGTGTAAAGCGCTGTGCTGCCAGCTTGGCCGTGCGTTGCAGAACCACCGTTACCGGCACCGTACGCACCATTGCCGCCTCGTCCTTGGATGCGGCCACGAACATACAATTTCAGCTGAATGTCTTCGGGCCAGTCACCCACAATGAAGGCCGCTCGCCCGAAAATCTGACTTCCAACCTTGGCACCTTCATTGATGATGCAGATTATTTCATCTTCTGGCTTCGGTGGCGGGTACAGACGGTTGTATGATTGCCGCCAGTTGAAGTTATAAATATCACCGTCGATCATGATTGAACGGTCGTTCAAGTCTTCTTCGTTGAAATCCATGAACCGCATTTCGAGCGCGTTCACGTCAAAACCTTCAGCCTTTGGGACGACCTTCGTTACCTGAACCGGCACAAGTTCTGGCGCTCCTGATGCGGATTGCAAAGCACGTGACGAGATCAGATAGCCATCGCCCGACATTGGCGGGATCGTATGAACGCCTCGAAACGTACTGAATTGAAATTCACGCGGCGGGTTTACGAACCGACCGAGCAGAATTTCATTGATGCGCTTTGCCACCGGACGCCCGAATGCTGGTATCCAAGAGGAATGCAGCGTCTTGATAATATCGCTGCCGTAGTTGCTTTCTTCCTCAAGGTTCACGTCCATCTGTAGCGAATGATAGCTGGTTGGCTCCGTATCGCGTTCCAGAGGGCTTCGCTTGCCGTAATAGGTCATCACCTGACTTAGGCGCGTATCGGGCTTCTCTGTTTGCTTAAAACTGCCCTTGAGCATGTTCATGTCATCGTAAATACGCGCATCGGTATCAATCGCCCGGATCACTTTGAGACGGATCAGTTTTGTTGTCTCATCCCACCAGACCATTAATCCGGCTTGTTGGATAAGCTCTGAGATTGCCTTAGCAACGCCCATAGGTTCCGCGATGATGCGAAAATACCGTCTGCGAAGAAACGTTGCTGTCTCAGACCGCCAGTCCGCGATCGGAATGTACTCTGTCGGGATTTTTGCGAAAGAAACGAGCAAGTCCTGGATAATGTCGGCGGGATCAACGCCATCATAGACTTGGCACGTTTGAACCCGATCCTGAGATTTATGCGCGACATTGACAGAGCCTTCAACACCGCGCTCGACCGTGAACACATCACCGGATCGGGTGAAGGTGCAAATCTCCTTGCCGCCGATGTTAATATGCCCACTCTCGGGGTATTCCAGCTCACCGGCACCTGTCGGACCAATAGTAAATGTGGTCTGTGTGGCGTTGATGTCCGAAAGCAAATAGCCACGTGATGCGATAGGCGAGCAGAGCGACCACCAAGATAACCTTTTCTGCAAGTATCGATCTGACATCCCATTTCAGATAGCCTATTTCCAAGCCATGTCGGGGCATTTTTCAATTTTGGAAGGTTATTCGAGTTCCAGATTTCGCCAGCCGTCTTTCCGTGTACAATAATTACTGGCTGCTGTGGTTGGATGAGCGGAATAATCGAAGCGACGATGGTCGCAAGGTCGCGAACGGTTCCTTCAATGCCCGTCACTTTGTGAGCAAGCATACGCGAAATTCCGAAGCTGCGTTCAATTTGATCCAGCACATCAGCAGGAAGCGCAGAGGATGCGACGTGACCTTCCATGCGCTCACGAACAACCTGATTGCACCACATATGAAATTCGGGCGAAAGATACTTGGCGTATGCCAGCCCTATCTGCCAGTGAGCGTGCGTTGCTCCGTTTTTGCCGCGCTTGCTTTTTATAATGTCGTCCTGAGCGACATTATGGGAATCTGTCACTACCTCGACAAACTGAGCAGTACCGTCTTGTTCAAGCCACCTTGAAGGCCGCTTTAGATCGTCAGCCCCTGCCGCTTTCCACATGTCGGTCAGGCTCATCATTTCGCCCTTAACCGTAATGTCATGTCCATTATAGACAAGTGGCGTAGAATTTTGGATAATGTGAGTATTCATCTTGGTACCTCAAATACCTTGTTGAAAGACACGTCGCCCTGCAAGGCGGCGTTGTTGCTTGAAGCGACGGGAGCAGAGTTTCGAAGGCCCTCTCCCGTCGCAACGTTCATCCGTTCATTAAGGATGAAAAGTATTTCAGCAGTCATTGACCGCATATTTTTTCTCGCCCGATCTCGTATCCATTCTTTTGTCTGTGTTGGAATACGCAGGCGGAAATGCTCATCTATTCTAGCCATGATCTCCTCTAATGCCGCATTGTGCGTCATCATATAGCGCACAGTGCGTCATTGCCGTCAAGCGGAAAGTGCGTCATATGTGCGTCATGGCTAGAGATGACCCACATTTTCGGTTGAGAATTCCCGAAGAGATGAAACAGCAAATTGAAGTAGCTGCGGCGGAAAACCGCCGCTCGATCAATGCTGAAATCATACATCGACTTCAGACAACGCTAGAGAAGGATGCGTACGAGGCATCACAGAATGCATTTGAAGATGTGTTAGGCCCATCAAAGCCAATTAATGAACGTTTTACTGACCGAAAAGCCGACATTAGAATTGAGTTGGACACCAACGGTATTCCAGTCAGCGCGCAGGAAGCGATGATGCATCTGAATAACCTTGTTCATAAGGCCAATCTCGAAACCATCTCGATTGAAATGGATATCGGGATGCTCAAAGATTCTCGCACTCCAGAGCAGCGTGAAGACGATTTCTTCCGTATTCTGAGCACTTATAGAGCTATGCGTGAAGCCGAAGAAAAGTAGCCAATTCCCAATACAACATACTACTGAAATCTATTGATTTTTAACTCAGAGACTAATCATGCATAATTTTCAGTTCTCAAGCTTTTCTTTCAGTATACCTCATGATTTTGTAGTATTCTTTTCTGTAATGGCGAACTTTGAGAACGCTCTAAAACAAAGTGGGTTTGTATCTGGCCAAAAAAATAAGAGGGCGTCCCCTGACTGGAATAGTTTTACCAATCATTTGGGGGAAGTGTTTTTTAACGACCCTACTTTGCGATCAAAAACTAATATTTTCTTCGAAGCCCCCCCACGATCTTTAATTGTTAGCGAAGAAGGAATCGCGTTCAAAGATTCACCCCCACCAGTGAACTGTCAGCAGCTTTTCGAAACAGTTAGATGCGTGAGAAACAACCTGTTTCACGGCAGTAAAGTATCCCCCGAGCAGCGTGATTTAGATTTAGTATCCGCCAGTTTGATCGTTCTTGAGGAGGCTATTACATCGTGTGAAAGAGAAGACACTCTTCGCAATGTCTACTATGCATTCTTATTTGGCCCACTTGGAGGAGGCTAAAGAGCGCATTCATATACACTTATTCACTCGACTCCCGATTGCGACTCGGCTTGATTACTTCCCTGTGCCGGGGTGCACTGAGGGGGATTCATGAATTACGTAACGGCTCTTTTAATTGGTGCTGCGCTAGGCATCATCCAATTTGCTGTCTTTTCAATGAAGAAGCAGTCGAGAAGCGGCCATCCAATTCAAGCATTGGTTGTTAATGTATTCATTGGCGGCTTGATTTACGGCACGCTAATTTGGTTGATTGCGAAGCTATTCTAGTCCTCAACATTTAGGGCTTCATCATCGCTTTTGCATCTTCTTCAACCCACGATGTCGCAGCGGGCATCCGTCACGCTTGTTTCTATCGAACTGGAAGCCGTTCGTATTTTAACGACGAGTGGTCGAAGCATTTCGTGGGTTGTCGATGACCTCGGTATTGGCAAGTCAAGGCTTGACCGCTGGCGCGCCATTGTGCTGAGAAAGATTTACTCTCCGGTCC
>Ga0308165_1003339_pt1 | contig 17367 bp, 13 predicted proteins | sample PhyWR2_FD_201032 | JGI IMG/M metagenome (GOLD analysis project Ga0308165, IMG submission 201032) | Phyllosphere microbial communities from UC Gill Tract Community Farm, Albany, California, United States - DLSLW.R2 | ecosystem: Host-associated > Plants > Phyllosphere > Unclassified | place: USA...
GCAGCAGCCGGCCTTAAAAGAGGCTATCAGATTACTAAGGTAAATGGCAAAACAACAATAAGATCAAGCCAGAGTGATATTGATAATTTAAACAACGGGATTTTTGGCGACAACCCGACTATATCGTTAACAGTGGTAAAGCCAGATGGAAGCTCAGAAGATGTAACTATTCAAAGAAAAACCTATAACATTAATCCGATTTTATCATCGAAAACCTTTAACATCGGCGCAAAAAAGGTAGGATACGTGGCTTTCAATACTTTTACCACAAATGCTGTTGCGTTATTAGACCCCTTGTTTAATCAATTTGCCACTGATGGGATTAGTGAATTGATTGTTGATTTACGGTATAACGGCGGCGGCTCGGTAGCTACTGCTGAGGCTCTGACAAATTTAATTGCCCCGAGCGCACAAAACGGAAAGGTAATGTACACCACCTATTGGACAAAAACGATGCAAGATGGTGCAGCCACTATTCTGCAGAACCAAAAATTTTATGCCGAAGGAAATGATGGAAAAGTTCGGTTATATTCTTACTACGATGTTTCATTTAAGCCCACAGCAGATGCCGGTAATCAAGAGGTTTTTGCTAAAAGAGGTACACTTAACGGTTTAACCAAGGTATATTTTTTAGTGTTAGGCGGCACTGCATCGGCCAGCGAGCTGCTCATTAACAATTTGAAGCCCGTAATGGATGTAAAATTAATTGGCAAGCAAACCTACGGTAAGCCAGTTGGGTTTTTCTCGCTTCGAATTGATAAAAATGACTTATATATTCCTCAGTTTGAAACCAAGAACCAGGCAGACGAGGGCGGTTACTTCAACGGATTGGCGGTAAATAAGAACATTGCCGACGATTTAACAAAAGACTTTGGAGACCCCTCTGAAAAATTATTGGCAGAGGCCCTGAATTATTCTGCTACAGGCAATTTTACATCTTACTTAAAAGATAATGCCCTCAGTAGTACCTCGGGCTCATCGAGGCAGTCGATTGATAATGCTAACGAAAAGCTCGATCACGAATTTAAGGGAATGATAGAGACCAGAAAGTTAAAACCAAATAACTAAACCAAACAACCAGTTTTAAACCGATGCTTAAGAAGGCATCGGTTTTTTTATGCCCTTTACGCAATAAATGTATAAACAGAGATTGTTTTTTATACAAAAATTTAATAAGCTTGTTCATCCTTAATCGTTAAAGACATCATGCCAATAGAAACCGTAGAAAAAGAACACATAGCGTATTTGAATATCATCAATGCGAAAGAAGATCACAGCGACGATTTAAAAATAAAACTCGATGAGGCGCAGCGACTTGGTAACGAGTTTAAGGCAAAAGCAGTAATTACCTTTAACACCACAATTGGCCCAAAACGAGTAGACACAACCGTTTGGTCAGTTACCGAAAAATATGTTCAGCTGAAAAATAACATCCACATACCACTTAAAAGTTTAATAGATATTGATTTTTAGGTCGTTTTCAAGGAAAATAAATCATCCCGATTTTATTTAACCTTAACCTAAAAATTAATGAGTACGCTCCACAACATTGCTTTAACCTTTATAAAATCGATCGGCCCCGTTAACGCCAAAAACTTGCTTGCCTATTGTGGAAGTGCTGAGGCCGTTTTTTCGGCAAACAAAAAGCAGTTGTTGCAGATTCCGGGCATTGGCGAGAAAACCGTTGAAGCTATTTTAACTACCAATGCCCTAAAAAGGGCCGAAGAAGAACTTAAATTTGTTGAGCGGCACGGCATTGAGGTGCTTTTCTTCACTGACGAAAATTATCCTAAAAGGTTAAAAAACTGTTTCGATTCGCCAATCTTACTCTACTTTAAAGGCACAGCGAATTTAAATCACCCACGTATAATCAGTATTGTGGGTACCCGAAACGCAACTGAGTATGGTAAGCAACTTTGTAAAAGCTTATGCGAAACACTTTCGCCCTACAATGTATTGGTTGTGAGCGGCCTTGCTTACGGCATCGATGTAACGGCGCATAAAGAGTGCATCGCAAATCAAATTGCTACAGTTGGCGTACTTGGGCACGGCTTAGATAGGTTGTATCCGCAGATCCATAAAAGCGTATCGCAAAAAATGGTGTTAAATGGCGGCCTGCTTTCCGAATTTCCAACGCTGACCAATCCCGATAGGCAGAACTTTCCTCAGCGGAATAGAATTATCGCAGGCATTGCCGATGCCACTATCGTAGTTGAAGCATCGATAAAAGGTGGTGCGCTGATTACGGCCGAAATAGCAAATTCTTACAATAAAGACGTTTATGCCTTTCCTGGCCGAACGAATGATGTTTTCTCGGAGGGCTGCAATTTCCTCATCAAAACCAACCGGGCCGGGTTAATTAACAACGCCAACGATTTAATCTATTATCTGGGCTGGGATGATGAGGTGAAACAAAAAAGCCAAACTCAAACAGTTTTGCAGCTTAGCCTTACCCCAAACGAACAAAAAGTTGTTGATGCACTGCAAAACGGGCAACTTTCTATCGACGAGCTTTGCATTGCACTCAATATTCAACAAAGTAAATTGGCCATCGTTATCCTTACTTTAGAAATGCAGGGTGTTATCGTTTCATTGCCCGGTAAAGTGTATAAGTTGGCTTGATCTATGTACGCCCGCAAAGTCGCCCGATGGGTTTCAGCTCCGGATATTAGTTTAACGACTAACCCGGCATGAGTCATCCGATGAGTTTTGTCGTCTCGCATATAGTCATCGGATGAGTAATTGTAGAAAATCCCAGCGTATTGTTTATAGGTAACCGATCAGTAGATTTAGAAAATGAACGTTTCTGGCATTTGGCGGGGTACAGCCCCGCTACTGCCCATAGTCCTCGCTTTGCCAACACACAAGCTTTGGCCCGCTCCGGGCTATTTGGCGCTATCGGGTTTAAAATCAACGGTTGAGATGAATCGGTGACTTTCGCCATCTATAATTGACTGAATTCGCATAATTTGATTTCGAAAATCTGTGCGCTGTTAACCGGCAATGACTGAAAATTTCTAACCGATATCGTCTTTCGCCTAATAATCAATCTATATTGCCTATCATTATTGTAGATTACAAAACTAAAAGTTCTTTGATTCGATTTTTCCAAATTATGTTTCGAATTTAATATAGTTAATAAAATTCTTGATGCCTTTGCTTAATTTTGTATCATGTGGTACAATAACATTCTAGAAACCATTGGCAACACACCATTGGTTAAATTAAATACGATTACAAAGGGAGTTTCGGGAACGATTTTAGCGAAAATTGAGACGACAAACCCCGGAAACTCGATTAAAGACCGCATGGCGGTGAAAATGATCGAGGATGCAGAAAAAAGCGGCAAACTAAAACCGGGTGGAACCATTATAGAAGGTACATCGGGAAATACGGGAATGGGCCTGGCCATGGCTGCAATTATTAAAGGTTATAAATGTATTTTCACTACAACAGATAAACAATCAAAAGAAAAGGTAGATGCCTTACGTGCTTTTGGTGCTGAAGTTATCGTTTGTCCAACAAACGTTGAGCCCGAAGATCCTCGCTCTTATTATTCAGTATCGTCTCGTTTAGAGCGTGAGGTTCCAAATTCTTGGAAACCAAATCAGTATGATAATTTAGCAAATACACAAGCGCATTACGAACAAACCGGGCCTGAGATTTGGGAACAGACAGAGGGAAAGATTACCCATTTAGTCGTTGGTGTAGGCACAGGCGGAACAATTTCTGGTACGGGAAAATATCTTAAAGAAAAGAATCCGAATATACAGGTTTGGGGAATTGACACTTACGGATCGGTATTCAAGAAATATAAGGAAACGGGTATTTTCGATAAGGATGAGATTTATCCCTACATTACAGAGGGAATTGGCGAAGATTTCCTCCCTGCAAACGTAAACTTCGATGTGATTGACTTATTTGAAAAGGTAACCGATAAGGATGCGGCATTAATGACCCGCGACATCGCCAGAAAAGAAGGCATTTTTGTAGGCAACTCTGCCGGAGCGGCAATTGCAGGACTGCTTCAGTTAAAAGCTAAGTTAAAACCAGAAGATGTTGTTGTGGTGATCTTCCACGATCATGGAAGCCGCTACATGGGCAAAATGTACAACGAAGACTGGCTTCGCGAAAGGGGCTTTTTACAAGACGAAAAGCTGACAGCCAAATCAATATTAGCGAAAAAGGAAAGTGCGGAGATTGTTACCTTGAATAACCAGAAAACGGTTCTCGAGGCCATTAATACCATCAAATCGATGAACATTTCTCAAATTCCGGTAACACAACAGGGAATGATTGTTGGTAAGATTGCCGAAAGTGATATCTTATCCGCATTGCTCGAAAACCCAGGCTTAAAATCTGCACCGATTGCCGAAATCATGACCTCAACTTTTCCTTTTGTTGATTTGAATACTTCGATCGATCGCATTTCATCACTAATCAATAAAGAAAATTCTGCGGTGCTGGTAGAAGATGAAGGCGGAAAGATTGAGATTATCACTCAGTACGATATTATCAATGCGATATCGGGGTAAAAATGAGATGTGAGATTTTGAATTCATTTTAAAGGATTGGAAATCCTTAGTTATACGAGTCGAGATTTGTAATTTCGATCAATGAATTATGGATTTTAAATCTTGCTAATCGAGATTTGCAATCTTAGTCGACGAATATGGGTTTTGAATTCATTTCAAAGGATTGGAAATCCTTAGCTATTGGAGTCGAGATTACAAATCTCGACTAGCAGCAAGCAAAAACGCCCGGTTAATTTCTTAATCGGGCGTTTTGTTTTTGGTATTATTCATTTTCGCTGCTGTTGAGCTGTTAAGCTACTTGCACCTTGGTCTTTCAGCTTTAATCTTTCCGCTTTAGCCTTTAGTCTTTCCGCTCAATCTTTCCGCTTTCCCCTTCAATTTTTTGCTGGTCGAGATTTGTAATCTCGATCAATCGATCTATGGATTTTCAATCCATTTTGAGAAAGTCGGAATCGCAAATGTCGGCTAAGGCTCTATTGCAGTCACGACTAGTAGAAGATATCGGGTAAAAGAATTTGATTGTCTTTTAAGCGCTTTAAGTCGTAACTTAAGCCTTTTAATTTTACAATCATGACGACTCTTAGACAACTCTTATCTGCAAAAACTGATGAGCAATTAAAATATTACATTCTCAATGTTGACAAACATACAATAGAAAGTGTAAGCATTGCCCTTGAAATATTAAGGACGAGAAATGTTAGTTTACCGGACGATATCGACCAACAGATTGAGGACAGTATTAATCTCAAGAACAAATCCAGTTACGACTCTTTGGCAGGCTGGAATGAGCAGATTGTGAACGATGCCAATGCGCCCGAATATTATTCGCAGCGAGCAATTTATACCTTTTCTATACTTTTCTCTGTACTTTTCGGCGCTGTTATGCTGGCTGTAAACCTCAAAAATACACATAAGGCTTGGGGTTGGCCAATATTATTTGGGTTAATATTTACGGCTGGGGCCATCTTTCTCGGAACAGTTATTGGACACACGTCAACAGGCATTGCACTAGTTATTAACGCAGCTGGTGTTGCAGTAATGTATCAGCTATTCTGGAATAAGCAAATTGGTAAGGAAACTAAATACAGAGCTAAACCGATATGGATTCCATTGATTGTCGGCTTATTAATGATGGTGCCAATAATTTACTTCACTGTATATGCATAATACGAGTTTATGTTTGTTCGTTGGCCTCTTGCTAATCGAGATTTTCAATCTTAGTCGACGAATATGGATTTTGAATTCATTTTAAAGGATTGGAAATCCTTAGCTATAGGAGTCGAGATTGCAAATCTCGACTAGCAGCAAGCAAAAACGCCCGGTTAATTTCTTAATCGGGCGTTTTGCTATTGGTATTATTCATTTTCGCTGCTGTTGAGCTGTTAAGCTACTTGCACCTTGGTCTTTCAGCTTTAATCTTTCCGCTTTAGCCTTTCCGCTTTCAGCTTTAGTCTTTCCGCTTTAGCCTTTACGCTTTCCGCTTTAGCCTTTCCGCTTTCTGCTTCAATCTTTCCGCTTTCAGCTTTAGTGGCTCGGTGCGTCGGCGTTTACACGTTTAATTTGTGCACCTAATGCACGCAAGCGCGTATCAATGTCCTGATAACCACGCTCAATCTGTTCGATATTATAAATTGTCGATTTACCTTCGGCAGATAGGGCTGCGATTAAAAGCGAAACCCCGGCCCGAATATCAGGAGAAGTCATACTGATGCCGCGAAGCTTGTATTTTTTATCAATTCCGTTTACGGTTGCGCGGTGCGGATCGCACAAAATGATTTGGGCACCCATATCAATCAATTTATCAACAAAAAATAAACGGCTTTCGAACATTTTCTGGTGAATGAGCACGTTGCCTTTCGCTTGTGTAGCCACTACCAAAACAATGCTTAACAAATCGGGTGTAAAGCCAGGCCATGGCGAATCGGCGATCGTTAATATTGAACCATCGATAAACGTATCGATCTCGTAATGCTTTTGTGAAGGAACATAAATGTCATCGCCACGGCGCTCCAACTTAATACCTAATTTCTTAAACACCTCCGGAATTACGCCAAGTTCGTCGTAACATACATTTTTGATGGTAATTTCCGATTCAGTCATTGCTGCCATACCAATAAAAGAGCCAATTTCGATCATATCGGGCAACATTCTATGTTCGGTGCCGCCTAATCGTTCAACACCCTCAATAGTTAGCAAGTTAGAGCCGATTCCCGATATTTTTGCCCCCATGCGGTTAAGCATTTTGCAAAGTTGCTGTAAGTAAGGTTCGCAGGCCGCGTTGTAAATCGTGGTTGTTCCCTTAGCTAAAACAGCGGCCATTACAATGTTGGCGGTTCCGGTTACCGAGGCTTCATCTAATAAAATATAGGCACCCTGTAAATTGGTTGCATCAACATTAAAAAATGCCTTTTTGCTATCGTAAATAAACTTTGCACCTAGTTTTTCGAAGCCTATAAAGTGTGTATCCAGGCGTCTGCGGCCGATTTTGTCGCCCCCGGGCTTTGGAATGGCCGCTTTACCAAAACGGGCCAATAGCGGGCCAACAATCATAATCGAGCCACGCAAACCACCGCCTTTGGCTTTAAAAGTATCCGATTCGAAAAAGTTTAGATCGATGTTCTTAGCCTCGAAACTATAAGTGTCTTTATTGATACGCTCTACTATAACGCCCAAATCGCCCAACAATTCGATAAGCTTGTTTACATCTTTAATATCTGGGATGTTGCTAATCGTAATTTTTTCTTCAGTAAGCAATACCGCCGATAAAATTTGCAGCGCTTCGTTTTTTGCCCCCTGGGGTGTAATCTCCCCCTTTAATTTGATTCCGCCTGTAATTTCAAATGCGTTCATATTTTTACTAGTATCAAGTATTAGTATCAGGTATCAAGAAATATAGTATGAAGATTAAGCTCTTTGATTAAAATCTGCTACCCTCAACCTTAAAGCCTTAACCTTTCACCAACTTATATTAATATTTAGATTTATTGTTGCTTCTTCCGCGATTATTATTGTTGTTCTGACGGTTTTTTCCGTTGTTATTGTTGTTGTTACTGCTGCGCCCCCTGCTGTTGTTATTGCTGCTCTGGCGAGGGTTTTGAGCCCTAAATTCAACTTTTGCCAGGTTTACGCCTTCATCTAGCGTAAGTAAGCCTCCAGAAAGATAACTTAGATCTTTAATGATTGTTTCATCCGAAACGTTATCCTTGTTCCAGGTAACGTAGGCCATCTTCATAAAATTAGCAATCCCTTGTACCATTACTTTTCTGCGCTCTGGATCTTGCTCGCCCATGGCTTTTTCAATTAAGCCTTCAACAGTTTTACCGTAGTGTTTGTAGGTAATTCGTTGCTGCGGGTAGGCCAGAGGCTCAGGTTTTTTATAGGCATTTTCGGGCAGAGGTTTTGGGTAGGGGCTATCAACATCGATCTGATAACCAGAAATGATGTGAAGGTGATCCCAAAGTTTGTGCTTAAAATCGGCAACATCGCGTAAATGAGGTTGTAAAAACCCCATCAGGTCGATCACTGCCTGCGCATATTTATTTCGTTCTTCAATGGTTGGCAATTCGCAAATATACTTCACCATATTTTGAACGTTGCGGCCATATTCAGATAAAATCAAATGGCTTCGCGTAGTATTATAGTCGAAATTCATGTTCAAAAAAAATTAATGGGTAAATCTTCCGGCGATACGAATTATGAAATAACCAAAAGAGATCAGGTTATGAATTCACCGAAATGTCTATCGCCGGACTTTCGTTTTAATAACCCAAAGATAGTAAAAAGATCAGGATTTTAAGATAAAATTTTCACTTGGTTGTTGTCAGTTGTCAGTTGTCAGTTAGCAGTTAGCAGTTTGCAGTTCAACAATTAACCAGTTTAAAACTCATCTGGCGCAAGCTTCTCGCTTGTGACTACCCAATCATTCTTAAATCCCCACATTAACTCCACATGCATTTTTGGGTTATGCTCATTGTTCAATTAATTTGGTACAATGTCGTAGCGAGACGCTACGACGAGGAAGGGTGTTGTCAGTTAGCAATAGTAGTTTGCAGTTAAACAATTCAAACAATTAACCAGTTTAAATCTCATCGCTATTTTTTGGATAATCAAAGAAAATCAGGTTGCCGGTTCCCCTGCTTACCATTTCCCACGAATCGAAAGGGAAAGAAATGAGCACCATTCCCGCGGTGGGGATGTTATAAATATTGGCATCGCTCAGCTCGTTAGCAAAATCGGTAAAGCCTGGGTTGTGCCCAAACATGATCACCGTATCCGAAGCATTGTCCAAACCGTTAACAACGCTCAAAAGCGCAGTTGTATTCGCTTCATAAATGGCTTCTTCGTATTGAATGTGGTCTGTTTGGTACGCCTCGGCAAACAGCTTAGCCGTCGTTTTGGCCCTTTTTGCGGGGCTGCTAACCATTAAGTCGAATTTAAAGCCCCTGTTTAGCAATCGCTCTGCCATTTCGGGTGCATTCTCTTTTCCACGTTTGTTTAACGGACGATCGAAGTCCTTTAAGGTTAAATTTCCCCAATCCGATTTTCCGTGGCGAACCAACAATAACTCCTTAGCCATATTTATTTAATTTAAGTTCCCAATTAGGTGCTTGTGCGTGGCTTACACCAGGCTGTCGATACCGAATTCAAAACGCTACAACTTAACTTCTGTAGCTTTTTTTGTTTCAAAATAATGGGTAATCTCCTCTAAAGATAATGCATTTAAACATTTATCGGCGCTCAAACCGCCTTTTCGGGCAACTAAAATCCCGTAATGCATATCGTGGAAACCCTCCATTCTATGCGCATCGGGGTTTACAGATAACAAAACGCCTTTTTCTAAGGCGTAGCGATGCCAGCGCCAATCGAGATCTAAGCGCAACGGGTTGGCATTAATTTCTATAACAACATTGTTTGCCGCGCATGCGTCAATAATTTTCTTATAATCAATCGGGTAACCGGCCCGTGTTAAGAGCATGCGGCCGGTTGGATGGCCTAAAATAGTGGTAAATGGATTTTCGATCGCTTTGAGTAAACGAGCGGTTGCTTTGGCTTCATCCATTCGTAAATTGCTATGGATTGAAGCAACAACGAAGTCGAAAGTTTTTAAAATGTCGTCCGTATAATCCAATGAACCATCGCTCAATATATCGCTTTCAATGCCTTTAAAGATCTTGAATGGAGCCAGCTTTTCGTTAAGCTTATCTATTTCCTGATGCTGACCAAAAATGCGCTGCTCGTTTAAGCCTTTTGCATAAACGGCAGTTTTAGAGTGATCGCAAATGCCCAGATATTGCAGGTTTAACGTTTCCTTACAATAAGTAGCCATTTCTTCGAGCGTATGTACACCATCGCTCCAGGTAGAGTGGTTGTGCAGACTTCCTTTTAAGTCTTTGTAGTTAATCAGCGTTGGTAGCTTATTTGCTCTGGCCAGTTCAATTTCATCGAAATCCTCACGCAATTCGGGCTCAATGTAGCTTAATCCTGCTGCGGCATAGATGTCAATTTCGGCATTGAATGGGCCGTTGCCAGCTAGTTTTAGCACCTTCTCAACATGTTCGTTATTGCCCGTTTGCTTAAACCAAAGCAGGTGAAAATCAGCATTTGGCGCTACAAATATCTTCATCCTTAAACCGGCACTGGTTGTTGTAATAAAAGCATCTTCGCCGGTAATTAACGAAAGTGGCTCAAAAGATGGTAGTTTTGATGTAACCTCCTCAATAACGTCGGTACCGATTACGAATTCGAGCTCGTCAATAATTTCGCAACAGCGCCGATATTGCCCCGCAAAGCTTAGCGAATAGCCGGTATCTACTTCTGTAAGCCATGCAGATAGCTCGGCAAATATGGTGTTTGCAAAGCCCTCCACTTGCGAATATAAAAACCTGCCATTGGCCGCAAGTTTAAACTCAATGGCATTTTTAATTTCTTCCTGCGTTTTTAAACCGAATCCCCTGGCCTCTATCAGCCGATTTTCGTTGCAGGCATAATAGAGTTCGCCAATGCTTTCTATGCCCAGTTTGTGCCAGACAATGGCTATCTTTTTAGGTCCGATGCCCTTAATACCCAACATTTCTACAACGCCTTCGGGTGTTTTTGCAATAATGTCGGTAAGCTCGGCCAGTTCGCCTGTTTGCAACAATTCCACAATTTTTGCCGCCAGGCTTTTGCCAATCCCATCAATTTTTTCCAATTCGTTAAAAGGTTTATCTTTTAACGCAAAAGGAAGTTTATCGACCTTAAAATAGGCATTTGCGATCGATTTGATCTTAAAGGGATTTTCTTCGTGCAGTTCCATTAACTGCGATAAAAGGCGAAGCTTGCGGGCGATGGCTTTGTTTTCCATAAGCTGTAAAATTAGAAAATAAAGGGTTAAAATTACAGCGCTATAGAATTTTGCAAACAGAATTAATGATGACTTGTTCTACAGGCATGAAATTTACGAAAATCATCATTTTGGGATTAGCAATCGCGTTTACCGCCTGTCAATCGTCTAAAAACGCACAACATAAAAATGATTCGACCGCAAGTATCGAACCGGGACCGGGCAAGATTGTTGACGAAACGTTTCTAATTGTGCCCGGACAATCTATCGGCGAAATCTCGTTGGGCGAAGATATGGAAAGTGTAGGCAAAAAACTGGGTAAACCGAACGCCGGCGATGCGGCAATGGGAAAAGCCTGGGGAATTTGGTTCGACGATGATTCTACCGGAAACGAACTCGCTATTTATTCATCGTATCGAGATACCAGCATGCGTGTTAAAGACGTAAAGCAGATCAGGATTACCTCAAACCGCTTTAAAACGCAAGATGGATTCTCGCTTGGCAGAAGCCTACGCGATACGAAGTTGAAATTTCCGGCAATGGAGCAGCTCTCGGCCTATTTAAATGAACAGAAAGACACAGTTTTGGTTTACGACGCGAAACAGGATGGCATTGGTTTCGAATTTGCAAAAGGAAAAGGCGTTGCGCTTACGGTGCACCAAAGCAACAAATCGGTTAATGATACTTACCTTACGCTGCATCCGGAATGGAAAATGATAGCCCCTCTCGATTAAAGCTTGTTGGTTATCTTGTTTACTGCAAATTTTGCCCTAAAAAGCGAGCGAAATAATGATAACATGGTTTACGGTTATGGTGTAAGAATTGATTTTAGCAAAAAAGAATACAGAGGGGCACCAATTTTTTTGAAAAGTTAGTTATGCTTGGCTGCTTATGCAACTGGCAGTTGAATGTTAGAGAAGTCAAGTCTCAAAAGCTTGACTTCTCTAACTGTCCGAACCTTTCTTTTGGAAAGGGCCGGCTACTGAGCTCACTTAATTACTCAGAAAGGCTTCAGCTTTATCTTATCACTGCTTCAAAAGGCATTCTTGCTTGTATTCCCGAGCTAGACATTACCTTTTTAATTTGCTGATAGATCATGTAGTTATCTCCCAACTCTTGCTTGGCGTAGTACGTCTTGATTTTTTCGGTGCCTTCGTTTACCAATGATTTTAAAGGATCAACAACATCAGGATACTCTACAACTTTATAGTCTTTTAACTTGGCTTTTTTTGCTGCAGCGTTAACAGCATCGTTGAAACTACCAATTCTGTCGGCCAGGCCAATTTGAACCGCATCGGTGCCAATCCAAACGTGGCCACCGCCAATGCTGTCGATGTAAGCTTTGCTTTTCTTTCTTCCATCGGCCACACGACTTACAAAGCCACTATAAATTCTGTTTAATTCGTTTTGAATGATAAACCTTTCGCCCTCGGTCATTGGGCGGTTTGTGGCCATAATATCGGCGTACTTTCCGGTTTTAACGCCATCGAACGTAATGCCCAGTTTATTGGTCATCAGGTTTTGAAAGTTGGGAATAATCCCAAATACGCCGATGGAACCTGTAATGGTATTGGGCTGAACGAAAATACTATCAGCAGCGCAACCGATATAGTAGCCGCCAGAAGCCGCCACATCGCCAAAAGATGCAATAACAGGCTTTTCTTTTTTGGTAAGTACAATTTCTCTCCAAATTACATCAGATGCCAGCGCACTGCCACCCGGTGAGTTAACGCGGAGCACCACTGCTTTAATATCGTCATCTAACCGGGCTTTGCGAATTGCCCTCGAGATGCGTTCAGAACCAATCTGATTATCATTTCCTTCGCCGCCACTAATTTCGCCATTGGCATAAATAACGGCAATCTTATCTTTTCCAGTTCCTGTATCTTCGTTGTTTTTGATATAATCGTTGATAGAAACTGCTCTCACGTTTTCATCCCGTGTTCGGCCAGATATACCTTTCAGTTCTTCTAATATCTGGTCTTTGTATTTCAGGGCATCAACCAATTTAAAGTTTACGGCATCTTCAGGCGTTCTCACCTTGTAATTATCTGCGATGGTATACAGGCTATCTTTCAAAACGTCTCTCGTTTGCGCAATATCCGTTAAAAAAGTATTGTACAAGCCGCCCACATAAGCCGTAACCTGCTTGCGATTGTAATCGCTCATTTTATCGAGAATAAAGGGTTCTACGGCGCTTTTGTAATTTCCAACACGAATAACCTGCATTTCTACGCCAGCTTTTTCGAGTGTTCCCTTAAAAAAAGTCAACTCTGAGCTGAAACCTTTAAACTCCAGGGCGCCTTCCGGGTTCAGGTAGATCTTGTCTGCTGCCGAAGCCAGATAATAAGCGCCTTGTGTATAAACTTCGCTGTAGGCGATTATTTTTTTATGCGATTTCTTAAAATCAATCAACGCGTTTCTTACTTCACGCATTGTTGCAAACCCAGCGTTCGGGCTGCTTACATTTAAATAAATGCATTTGATATTATCGTCGGTTTTTGCCCTTTTAATCGATTTTAGCAGGTCGTTTAATCCAATTCCATCTTTTTCGCCGCCGCCTACAATGGGCAGATTACCAAACGGGTTTTTCGGTGTACGCTCTGTAATGGCCTGATCGAGATTTAAGAACAATACAGAATTATTGGCCACAGTAACGCTTTTGTCATCATCGATAGAAGAAATAGCACCTACGATAATCACAAAAAGGATAAGGAAAATAATAGCGATCGAGAGGAAGAAGCCCAGCATCGACGCAAATAGATATTTAAAAAAATCTCTCATTTAATATTTTAATTTTGTGTGGTAAAGATATGAAATTACATGGTGCTTAATATGGCTTTAGAGTACACAACTGTTTATTTGTTACTGGGGGGAAATTTGGGCGAGCGTGAGCAAAACCTGAAGGAAGCTATTGTTTTGGTTAATAAGGAGATAGGTGATATTGAAGCGAAATCATCGCTATATGAAACTGCGGCATGGGGCAAAACCGACCAGCCTGCCTTTTTAAACCAGGCCATCGGTGTAAAAACCAAACTTACGGCGTTACAAGTGTTAGATAAGGCGCTGGCGATAGAGCAGGAGCTAGGTAGGGTGCGGAAGGAAAAGTGGGGCGAGCGACTAATTGATATTGATTTGATTCTTTACGGTGATGAAGTAATCGATGTTGCCGGAAAACTGCAGGTTCCGCATCCGCACATGCAAAACCGGAGGTTCGTAATGGAACCTTTGGCCGAGATAGCCCCAAATATCAGGCATCCGCGGCTGGGAGAGACGATTTTGGAGATCAGCAAAAAAATAACTGATAATTTGGCCGTAAAAAAGTTGTAAATTATTAGCTTTGTTTTATGCAAGATAATTATGATAATCATCCCTTAGATTTATCATATCTTACAGAAATGGTTGGTCATAACCCTGAGTTTATGATCGAGGTTTTTGATATGTTTATTGAACAAACGCCTTTCTACATGGCAGAATTGGAGAATGCCCTATCAGCCGAAAACTGGGACGGGGTAGGCGATTGTGCGCATAAAATTAAGCCAACGTTTAGTTACATCGGCCGAAGCGACATCAAGGAGTTTGTGCAAACCATAGAGCACAACGCTCGAAACAAACTCTCGCTGGAGCAAATCCCGACAGATATTAACCGCTTGAGTGAAATGTTAGATCGCGTTTATGTACAGATAGACGAGATGAAAAAAAGCATTTCGCCAGAAAACTAACGGTAAGTTATAAGCCGTTTGCCGATAGTGGCTTACGCATTCGGAAGTGCATAACAGATAATAAAATATAAAGCACCAATACAAACGGGATCGCCGCAAATTGCAGCGCAATAATTAATATAGCAGATAAGATCAGGAAGATAAACTTGATCTTATTTTGTTTCCAGCTCAAACTGCTGAATTTTAAAGAGAAGATCCTGATTTCGCTAACCAACAGAAAACTGGTTATTGCTGTTATGGCTATCAAAAGGATTGTAGAGCCAATTACCAGAGGATAATCGACAGCTATAAACGGCAGTGAACAAATAAACAGCGTGTTCATTGGCGTATTTAAACCGATAAAATCTTCTGTTTGTCTTTCATCATTATTAAATTTTGCCAGTCGTAGCGCAGAAAAAACAGTGATAATGAAACCCAGGTACGGCAAATATGCTGAAGTGTAATCGCTGACCTTTAACAACTGAAACATGATAATGCCGGGCAAAAAGCCAAAGCTTACCATATCGGCCAGCGAATCTAAATCTTTACCAATAACCGATTTTACGTTTAGCAAACGTGCCACCATTCCGTCGAAAAAATCAAAAACACCCGAAAGGATTACAAAATAGGCAGCGGTTTGTAGTTCGCCCTTAAATGCAAATACGATTCCAATACAACCCGAAAACAGATTTGCACAAGTAATCGCGTTAGGAATATGCCTTTTCATGAGTTTGGGTTTAGGTGTAAGGTTTAAGGTTAAGGGTGTAAGGTTTGGGTGCAATAGGTCTATAAGCCTCAGTTCGACTATTATTTCAGCAAAAAGGCTGTTTTGAAGACAACGCTAAGCCAGTCCGTCGTGCTGAATTTTTCATAACAAGTTTATATTTTTAATGGTATTCAAGAGGGCTGCGCCGTTTATTTCAGCATCTTTCATGCTTGTCAGTCTTGCCTTAATCATCGACCGTTCACGTCAGATGGTCGATTAAATACAAAAAGAGGGCGTTTATTATCGTACCCAAGTGATAAAGGTGTAAGACTTAAAGCATCTAACACGAAACCTTAAGCCTTACACCTTTTACTTTTCAGCCTTAATTAGCTGTTCATCGAAATTAAGAATTCGTCGTTATCTTTTGTGCCTCTAATTTGCGCCTGTACAAATTCCATGGCTTCCTGACTGTTCATATCTGCAAGGTGGTTGCGTAAAATCCAAACACGTTGCAAGGTATCTCTGTCGTGTAACAAATCGTCGCGGCGTGTACTCGATGCAGTAATGTCAATTGCTGGGAAGATACGTTTATTCGATAATTTACGGTCTAATTGTAACTCCATGTTACCTGTACCTTTAAATTCTTCGAAAATAACCTCATCCATTTTCGAACCTGTATCGGTTAACGCGGTTGCAAGAATGGTTAATGAACCACCGTTTTCGATATTACGGGCCGCACCGAAAAAACGTTTAGGCTTGTGCAGGGCGTTGGCATCAACACCACCCGATAAGATTTTACCTGATGCAGGTGCAGTTGTATTGTAAGCCCTCGCCAAACGGGTAATCGAATCTAATAAAATCACCACATCGTGTCCGCTTTCTACCAAACGTTTAGATTTTTCTAAAACAATGTTGGCTATTTTAACATGACGCTCGGCTGGCTCATCAAAGGTAGAAGCAATAACCTCAGCTCTTACGCTGCGGGCCATATCGGTAACCTCTTCCGGGCGCTCGTCAATTAAAAGAATAATCAGGTAAACTTCGGGGTGGTTTTTTGCAATTGCGTTGGCCACTTCCTTAAGCAAATTGGTTTTACCCGTTTTTGGCTGCGCTACAATTAAACCACGTTGTCCTTTTCCAATCGGAGTAAAGAGATCCATGATACGGGTAGAATAATTATTCGTATCAGTAAAAAGATTTAATCTTTCAGTTGGGAAAAGTGGGGTTAAATAATCAAATGGAACCCGATCGCGAACCTCAGCAGGGATTCTGCCGTTAATGGTTTCTACGCGAACCAATGGGAAATATTTTTCACCTTCTTTCGGTGGGCGAATGCTACCTTTTACGGTATCGCCGGTTTTTAATCCGAAAAGTTTTATTTGCGATTGAGATACGTAAATATCATCAGGGGAGGTGAGGTAGTTATAATCGGCAGAACGTAAGAACCCATAGCCGTCGGGCATAATTTCGAGAACACCCTCGTTTGTGATTACATTGTCGAAATCGAGGTTTGAGTAGCTGTTTTCGTTTTTGTGGTGACTGCCGCCACCGGGTTGCTTTTGCTGGCGATTGTCGTCGCGTTGAGCTTTTTCCTGTTTCTCTTTTTGGTCTTGTCTTTTTGGTGCCGGAGCTACAACTTCGGCGCTTTCTTCAATAAGTTCCGAAATTGGTTTAGTGCTTACTTCTTCGGTTTCGAAAGCGCTGTCGGGTTGTTTTTCCGATTGCTGTTGGTGCTGTGGCTCATCAAACAAGGTAACCGAATCTCTTTTCCGCTCAACCGGAGCAGCCGATTCATCTTTGCTCAACCTTGCTCTTTTTTTAACGGGTTTGTCTGCTGTAGCGGCAGATGCGGCTGCTTTAGGGGCTTTTTGGGCCTTTACAGCTTTGGCTTTTGCCGGAGGGGCTACTGCAACGGGTTCAGCGTCAGCATAAGGGTCTGCACCTGTTTTAGCGGCATTTATAATTTCTTGCTGGTGTAAAAGAACCTCAACAAGGTCAATTTTTCTTAGGGAATCGGCACCCTCGATGCCATAGCTTTTTGCTAGCTCACGAAGTTCTGGTGTGAGCTTATCATTTAATTCTGTTTTGCTAAACATTCTAAAT
>Ga0308165_1003340_pt1 | contig 17363 bp, 14 predicted proteins | sample PhyWR2_FD_201032 | JGI IMG/M metagenome (GOLD analysis project Ga0308165, IMG submission 201032) | Phyllosphere microbial communities from UC Gill Tract Community Farm, Albany, California, United States - DLSLW.R2 | ecosystem: Host-associated > Plants > Phyllosphere > Unclassified | place: USA...
GCCCGGCGTAAGGTCGAATCGATGATTTCGCGCCTCAAGGCCCTGGAGCAAGACTCATGAGTTCAAGCAATAGCGTCACCGTGCAGATCCTCGACAAAGAGTATTCGATCATCTGCCCACAGGAAGAGCGCAGCAATCTGGTGAGTGCTGCCCGTTACCTGGATGGCAAGATGCGTGAAATCCGCAGCAGCGGCAAAGTCATTGGCGCTGACCGGATCGCCGTGATGGCCGCCCTGAACATCACCCACGAAATGCTGCACAAGACCGAACGAACAGACGTGCCGGTCAGCAGCGCAACCCGCGAGCAGGTTCGCGACCTGCTCGATCGCGTTGATCTGGTATTGGCCACCGATCCGGACGTCAGGGGCTGATTCGTCGGGCCGCTTGGGTTATACTCGCAACACTCCCTGGGGTGCTTGCCAGTTGACCACGTCCCTGAGCCGATTCGCACTACCCTGGAAGTTGCACGTTGGGCTGGTGTGCATGTCCGCTAGACGGAAAGCCTTAAAGCCTACTGCTTCTTCCACCTTGAACTTTCGGGTTCAAGGGCTAAGTCAGCAGCGGTTCATCCGGGGAGCCTGATTGCAGTCCGATGCCGGTTCAAACACCGGCATCGGCTTTTTTATGGGCGCTGCCCGCACTGCCGAAGCCTGAATCCATGACCGAACCTGCGCTGCTTCCCCGCCCGCAACTTCGACGCATGCTGCGCAAGGCGCGCCGCGCACTGACACCCAGCCAGCAGCGCCAGGCGGCTCGCGGGTTATACAAACAACTGGCACAACAGCCACTGTTTCGCCGCGCCAGGCACATCTCCCTTTATTTACCGACCGACGGTGAAATCGATCCGCGCGTGTTGCTGCGGGCCGCTCAACGTCGCGGCAAGGCGACGTATCTGCCCGTGCTCAGCGCATGGCCCCGAACCAAAATGGTCTTCCAGCGCATTCGCCCCGGCGAGAAGCTCAAGCCCAACCGTTTCCGCATCCTTGAGCCACGGGCAAATCTCGCTCGCCAGCGTAAGGTCTGGGCACTGGACCTGGTGTTGTTGCCGCTGGTGGGCTTTGACGATGTGGGCGGTCGCCTGGGCATGGGTGGTGGTTTCTACGACCGCAGCCTGGCGTATCTGTCGCGGCGCCAAAACTGGCGCAAGCCGACACTGCTGGGGCTGGCCCATGAATGCCAGAAGGTCGAGCGATTGGCGCAAGCGAGCTGGGATGTGCCGTTGCAGGGAACGGTCACGGACAAGGCCTGGTACTACGCAGGCTAGACGCCACTGGGATCAGCGGCGTCGAAAAAACAGGTCAGCGCTTGAAAGCTGTCGACTGTTGTTGCGCGATTTCAATCGGCGCGTCGGTCTTGCTGCTCCACAGACTTTGGGCATAGCCCGTGGTCACGACGCCAAGGCCAAACAAAATAACCAAAATCCATAGTAAATCCGGTTTGCGTTTCATCGACTGCCCCCCAAAGGCATATCAACACGATGACAGCAGCGGTTTCCGTTGTAGGTGTAGGCCGTGCAGCAGTGTCAAGCTAAGAAGGCCGGCATTTTGCGACAACGTGAACTGACACGCAAACGCTGGCGTCAACCGACCGTCGGTTTGTCATAAAATTGCCCGACAACTTGCCCACTCGACCCGCAAGGAGCAAAACCCATGGCCTACTGGCTGATGAAATCCGAGCCCGACGAACTGTCAATCAAGGGGCTTGAGCACCTTGGCAAAGCGCGCTGGGACGGTGTTCGCAACTATCAGGCGCGCAACTTCCTGCGGTCCATGGCGATTGGCGACGAGTTCTTCTTCTATCATTCCAGTTGCCCGGAACCCGGAATCGCCGGAATCGGTAAAATTGTCGAAGCGGCCTATCCCGACCCGACAGCCCTGAACCCCGAAAGTCCTTACCACGACCCGAAGGCCAGCGTAGAGAAAAACCCGTGGAGCGCCATTGACGTGGCGCATGTGCAGACGTTTTCCCGGGTGCTGAAGCTCGATTACCTCAAACAGCAGGCAGCGCTGGCAGAAATGCCCCTGGTGCAGAAAGGGTCACGGCTGTCGGTGATGCCGGTGACCGCCCAGCAGTGGGCCGCAGTCCTGGAGATGCGTTAACGGCAGGAGCAACGGTTCGACGCGCTCACCCTACAAGACAACGCAGTTGACTGGCATCAAAACGTCCACACGTTCGATCGACCAGACTAGGACTCAACAGCCGCAGGATGCCCACATGTCTACGCCCAGCCGTTCTTCGATTGTTTTCGCCAGCGCTTTAGGTGTTCTGCTGCTGGCAGCCGGTGGTTTCGGTTACTGGAAATCCATGCATGACCGTTTGCCCGATGGCCTGTATGTCGGCAATGGACGCCTGGAGGCTACCGAAGTGCAGATCGCCAGCAAAACGCCCGGACGACTGGCTGAGGTGCTGGTCGATGAAGGCGACAAGGTCAGCAAAGGGCAATTGCTCGCCCGCATGGATACCCGCACCCTCGAAGCCCAGCGTAACCAGGCTGAAGCTGAAGTATTGCGCGCCCGGGAAAACCTGGCGGCCGCGCAAGCCAATGTGCAATTGCGCCTGAGCGAGCAACTGTTGGCACAGCAGGAACTCAGTCGATCCCAGGCGCTGCTCAAGCATGGCTTTGTCAGCGCCCAGATCATCGATCAGCAACAGTCTCGAATTGGCACCGCCAACGCCGCTGTCACCGCCGCCCGCGCCCAGGTCTCAGCGGTGAGTGCGGCAATTGGCGCGGCCCAGGCGCAAGTCGCGCAGTTGACGAGCGAAATTGACGACAGCAGCTTGCGCGCGCCCATCGACGGCATCATCCAGTTGCGCATGGCCGAGCCCGGTGAAGTACTGGGTGCCGGGGGACGGGTGTTGCTGCTGATCGATCCAAGTGACCAATACATGAATCTTTACCTCCCCGCATCGGTGACCGGGCGCCTGGCGGTGGGTGATGAAGCACGGATCTTGCTCGATGCCCTGCCCGATCACCCGCTGCCGGCGAAAATCAGCTTCGTCGCCGCCAAGTCGCAATTCACGCCCAAGGAAGTCGAGACTCGCGACGAACGACAAAAACTGGTATTTCGTGTCAAATTGCGCCTGACCGACCCGAGCGCACCGCCCCAGGTCAAACCCGGCATGCCCGGCGCCGGGTACGTGCGCACTGCAAGCGTTGATTGGCCGGTCAATCTGCAATGAACGGCCTCGCGGTTCACGCGAACGCGGTCCACCATCGGTACGGCAAACAATCCGCACTGAGCGACATCGCATTCGAGCTGCCCGCTGGCACCCGCTGCGGGCTGATCGGCCCCGATGGGGCTGGCAAATCGAGCCTATTGGGGCTGATTGCCGGGGTGAAGAAGCTCCAGCAAGGCCAGTTACAGGTGCTGAACGGTCCGATCCAGGATCGTCGCCATCGCAACACCCTCTATGCGCGCATCGCTTTTATGCCTCAGGGCCTGGGCGGCAACCTTTATCCCGAGTTATCGATCCGCGAGAACATCCAGTTTTTCGCCACCCTGTTCGGCCTGTCGACAGCCGAATGCGACCAGCGCATGCACAACCTGCTGCTGGCCACCGACCTGCTTCGGTTCACCGACCGACCGGCCGGAAAACTGTCCGGTGGCATGAAGCAAAAGCTGGGGCTGTGTTGTGCATTGATCCATGAGCCGGATCTGCTGATCCTCGATGAGCCGACCACAGGTGTCGACCCGCTGTCGCGCCTGCATTTCTGGGAACTGGTGGATGACGTGCGACGCCAGCGCCCTCAATTGACGTTGCTGGTGGCGACCGCCTACATGGAGGAGGCCGAGCAGTTCGAGCACTGCCTGATGCTCGACAAAGGCAAGCTGATTGCTGCCGGCTTGAGCCGGGAACTGGCCGCGACCACCCCGAGCGGCAAACTCGATGAGGCCTTTACCCACTTCCAGGGTGACAGCCGTCACGACAATCAGCCGCTGGTGATCCCGCCCCTGAGCGGCAACGCCACCGACATCGCCATCGAGGCCCATGACCTGACGCTGCGCTTTGGCGACTTCACCGCCGTGAACAAGGTCAGCTTCGCCATTGGTCGTGGCGAAATTTTCGGCTTTCTTGGTTCCAACGGCTGCGGCAAGACCACCACCATGAAGGTCCTCACCGGCCTGATGCCCGCCTCGGAAGGCAGGGCCATGCTGCTGGGTAAGCCGGTGAACGCCAAGGACCTGGCCACGCGTAAGCGGGTCGGCTTCATGTCGCAGAACTTTTCGTTGTACGGCGTACTCAGCGTTCGACAGAACCTGGCATTGCACGCGCGGCTGTTCGACCTGCCAAAAGACCAGAGCTCACAACGCATCGACGAACTGATCCGACGCTTCAACCTGGACACCGTGGCCGACCAGCAGTCCGGCGCGCTACCCCTGGGCTTACGCCAGCGGTTATCTCTTGCCGTGGCAGTGCTTCATCGCCCGGAAGTGTTGATCCTCGACGAACCGACATCCGGTGTAGACCCCGCCGCCCGGGATGACTTTTGGCGATTGTTGATCGAACTGTCCCGTGAGCAGGGCGTAACCATTTTCCTCTCGACCCACTTCATGAACGAAGCGCAGCGTTGCGATCGCATTTCGTTGATGCACGCAGGCAAGGTATTGGCTTGCGACACGCCTGCGGCATTGCAGCAGCAGTTCATGGGCGAAACCCTTGAAGCCGCGTTTGTGACCTGCCTGGAGCAAGCGCAAGGCAACCTCGCCACACCGACGCCTGGCGAATCCTCGACGTCATCTGTCCTGCCCGCCATGCCAGCGAACGAGAGTCACTTCAGCCTCGGGCGTCTGATGGCGGTCGCCAGCCGGGAAGGCAAGGAACTGTTGCGTGACAAAGTACGCATGGCGTTTGCCCTGCTCGGCGCCATCTTCATGATGGTGATTTTCGGCTACGGCATCTCCCTGGACGTTGAAAAGCTGGCCTTCGCGGTCTACGACCAGGATCAGACGCCGCAAAGCCGGGCTTACCTGGAAGCTTATCGCGGCTCTCGTTATTTCGATGAGCAACCCCCTATCCGCAGCGCCAATGAGCTGCACCGCCGCCTTCAACGCTCGGAAATAAAACTGGCGCTGGAGATACCGGCAGGTTTTGGCAGGGACTTGTACGCGGGCCGTCAACCGGTCGTGGCAGCCTGGCTTGACGGGGGCATGCCGTTTCGCGCCGAGACCAGCCGCAATTACGTGGAGGCGGTGCATCAAGCCAACCTGGAGCAACTGGCCGAACAGAGCAGTCCTGCGCTGCGTCAACTCGCACCCGCCCGGCTGGAAACCCGCTTCCGTTACAACCAGGATGTGGTCAGCGTGAATGCCATAGGCCCCGGCGTCATGGCGTTGATCCTGGCATTTATCCCGGCAATGCTGACGGCGCTCGGCATTGTGCGCGAGAAAGAACTGGGCTCGATCACCAACTTCTATGCCACGCCCCTGACCCGCCTCGAATTCCTGCTGGGTAAACAGGCTCCCTACCTCGTCATCAGCCTGGTCAACCTGGCGCTGCTGGTGGCCATGAATCGCTGGCTGTTCGGTGTACCGTTCAAGGGCAGCTTGCCGACCCTTGCCTTTGGCGGTCTGCTTTACGTGCTGGCGACGACCAGCATGGGCCTGTTGATCTCGGCATTCACCCGCACGCAGATCGCCGCCATCCTGGGCACCATGATCATCACCAGCCTGCCCACGATCCAGTTTTCCGGGCTGATTGTGCCACGCTCGTCCCTTGAGGGCGCGGCTTCAGTGATGGGTACGCTGTTCCCGGCCGGGCACTTCCTCGACATCGCTGTCGGCACATTCACCAAGGCCCTGGACCTGCGCCAGCTTTGGCCACAATGCCTGGCATTATTCGGGTTTTTCTTCGTGTTCACTGGGCTCAGCCTGGTGATGCTGAAAAAGCAGGAGGCCTGATGCACAAGCTCGCTCACATCCTTCGCCTGGGTTTCAAGGAACTCACCAGCCTGCGTCATGACAGCGTCCTGCTACTGTTCCTGTTCTACGCGTTCACCGTGGCGATCTACATGCCCGCGGCAGGCTCGGTGATCGGTGTGCACAACGCCAGCGTTGCCATGGTGGACGAAGACCACACCCCGTTGTCGCGGCAATTGGCACAAGCGCTTCGACCACCTGAATTCCAGCCGCCGGCGGCACTGCCCTATGGGCAACTGGACCAAGTGATGGACGGCGGCCAGTACACGTTCGTCATCAATGTGCCTGCTAATTTTCAGGCCGACCTGCTCGCCGGTCGCCAGCCCGCCGTGCAAGTCAACGTCGATGCCACGGCAATGAGCCAGGCGTTCATGGGCGCCGGTTACATAGGGCGAATTTTCCAGCGGGAGTTGCTCGAATACGCCGGCCAGGGTAATGCAGCCAGCAAGGCCCCCGCACTGCTGACCACCCGTGCGCTCTTCAATACCAATCTGGAGGGGGGATGGTTCCTGGCAGTGATCCAGATCGTCAACAACATCACCATCCTCGCCATCGTCCTCACTGGCACCGCACTGCTGCGAGAGCGCGAGCACGGCACGCTCGACCATTTGCTGGTGCTGCCATTGACGGCCGTGGAAATCATGCTGGCGAAGATCTGGAGCAATATGCTGGTCGTGGTGCTGTGCACCTGGCTGTCGCTGGAAGTGATCGTAAAGGGCGCACTGGGCGTGCCACTGGCGGGTTCGCTGCCGCTGTTTTTGCTGGTGACAGCGTGCTACTTGTTCGCCAGCACCTCGCTGGGGATTTTCCTCGCCACCCTGGCACGCTCGACGCCGCAGTTCGGCTTGCTGGCAATCCCGGTCATCATCCCGATGTTACTGCTGTCCGGGGGTAGCACCCCGTTGGACAGCATGCCGCAGTGGCTGCAATGGGTGATGCAGGGCTCACCCTCGACCCACTTCGTCAGCCTGGGCGCCGCCATCCTGTTTCGCGACGCCAGCCTGAACGTAGTCTGGCCGGACCTGCTCGCGCTCACGACCATCGGAGTGCTGTTCTTCGCCATTGCGCTGATGCGCTTTCGCAAAAGCCTCGCGTCCTGAACCGAAGCCCTCAGCGCAGGAGCAGCGGCTTACTGAATGATCAGGTTGTTGAACAACAGGTCCTCGACCACCGGCTTGCCGGTTTCGTCGTTCATGATCTGCTGGGTCAGCTTCAATGCTTCCTGACGCAGCTTTTCCTTGGCTTCAAGATTGTTCATGGTCTCGGTGGTCTGCTGCGCAAACAGTTGCACCAGCTGATTACGGATGAACGGCTCGTTGGCCTTGACCAGTTTGGTCGCTTCGTCACCCGTCACGCGCAACGCCACATCGGCCTTGTAGACCTTGAGCTTGGGCGTGCCATCCAGGCCATAGTTACCCACGAACGGCGGGCTCAAGGTGATGTAATTGACCTTCGGCGCCGCGCCTTCCTTGGCCTCTTCAGCCACGGCCGTCACAGGCAGGGACAGGGCCAGCAACAACATGATCCACGCTTTCACAATTCGCTCCTCAATCCGGTTTGCGGCCTAGCATAACGGCCCGCCGCGCAAGTACAAGCTTATGGCTGACTATCAGGGCCAGGCATGCTCGTTGACCCGTCGACACTCACACCTACACTTATCGGCCATCACAACAAAAGGAATAGCCCTGATGAAAGCCGTGCTGTGCAAAGCCTTCGGCCCTGCCGAATCGCTGGTGCTGGAAGACGTCGCCAGCCCTGTCGCCAAAAAGAACGAGATCCTGCTGGACGTACACGCCGCCGCCGTCAATTTCCCGGACACGCTGATCATCGAGGGCAAGTACCAGTTCAAGCCGCCCTTCCCGTTTTCCCCCGGTGGTGAAGCCGCCGGCGTGGTCAGCGCGGTGGGCGAAAAGGTCAGCCACCTGAAAGTCGGCGACCGGGTCATGGCCCTCACAGGCTGGGGCAGTTTTGCCGAGCAGGTCGCGGTGCCCGGCTACAACGTGCTGCCCGTCCCGCCCGGCATGGACTTCAACACCGCTGCCGGCTTCAGCATGACCTACGGCACCTCGATGCACGCCCTCAAGCAACGGGCCAATCTGCAACCCGGTGAAACCCTGCTGGTACTCGGCGCTTCGGGCGGAGTGGGCCTTGCCGCCGTGGAAATCGGCAAAGCCATGGGCGCCCGTGTGATCGCCGCCGCCGGCAGCGCCGATAAACTGGCCATCGCCAAGGCAGCCGGCGCCGATGAGCTGATCAACTACAGCGAGGCCAGTCTCAAGGACGAAATCAAGCGCCTGACCGACGGCCAGGGCGCCGACGTGATCTACGACCCGGTTGGCGGCGACCTGTTCGACCAGGCCGTGCGCGCCATCGCCTGGAACGGCCGCCTGTTGGTGGTCGGCTTCGCCAGCGGACGCATCCCCGAATTGCCAGTCAACCTCGCCCTGCTCAAGGGCGCTGCGGTGGTCGGCGTGTTCTGGGGCTCCTTCGCCCAGCGCCAGCCTCAGGACAATGCCGCCAACTTCCAGCAGCTGTTCGGCTGGTACGCAGAAGGCAAGTTGAAACCGCTGGTGTCACAGGTCTACCCGCTGAGCAACGCGGCGCAAGCGATCAATGACCTTGGCCAGCGCAAGGCCGTCGGGAAAGTGGTGGTGCAGGTGCGTTGAGGTTCGGTTGAGGTTCGGTTGAGGTAAAGAGACCAGGACAACCCGGGGTTGTCCTGGCCTCCAAGTTCGCGAAATTCCCCGCTGTTAAAGCAGTTCACGCACTTCTTTCGGGAAAAATCGCACGGCGCGGCTGGTTGGATGCGTATTGCACCGCCGAATGATGCTGGGCACTCCCCTGTTGAGTTTGGCGATCAACTCCAGGCGTTTATTTCTGGGCATCAGCCCGGACGCAATGGACTGAGCCAGGTAACTGCGCGCCCAAAAAAAGAAGTTCATATCGACCCAGTCACTTTGCGCATAGTTCTTTGCCTCACTACTGAGGTCGGAACAGAGCACTTTTTTCAATATTTCGTTCGCATCAAGCGGCACATCGCTGCTCAACCTGAAGAGCATTGGCGCAATGACATCGACACGCTCCGGACGCTCGTTGCTGATCTCCCAAGGCTTGAACTTCCATTGCCTGACCGCCGTTACGGAGGCCTCGACCAGTTCCGGGTGGACACCTTCAGGCGCAGATACTTGGCTGACCGATCCATCGGCATGCACGATCATGCTGACCTTGACCTCCCCCTCGATGCCAGCCAGGTAAAGTGCCCTCGGGTACGCCGGCGTGGGATTATTCGCTGGTATCAAAAACACCTCCCCGGCAAGCACAACGCTGCACACACCCCACATAGCCGCCACCACAAACCACCGCATAACCACACTCCTTTGCGTCTCCACGCCAGATCTGGCGAGCACGAAAAGGTTAAGACGCGGTGAGTTTTTACATAACGTGACAGCTTCCTCTTCGATTGCAGGACGTTTCCCAAAGACCTGCCCTACGCCGGCCGCGAATGCGTCATCAATGATGGCGAAGTAAAAATTCCCACAGCGCCTCCCAGGTGCACCGAAGCGACATGTTCGTAAAGGAATGTGCGATGTCGAACATTTTCCGCTGTTTGGTCGTGCAAACAGGTGCTATTTTCGGTAATGAAACTGTAACATTCGCATCCGCAGTCAAAACAAAAAATCTGGAGCTTTGGAATGTTTGCTTTCTTTCGCCCTGCTTCGCATCAGGCTCCGTTGCCTGAAGAGAAAATAGACAGCACCTACCGACGCCTTCGCTGGCAGATCTTCGCCGGTATCTTCATCGGTTACGCGGGTTACTACCTGCTGCGCAAAAACTTCTCCCTGGCCATGCCCTATCTGATCGAAGAGGGTTACACCCGCGGTGAGCTGGGTGTGGCGTTGTCGGCGATCGCCATCGCCTATGGCTTGTCCAAGTTCCTGATGGGCATCGTCTCCGACCGCTCCAACCCGCGCTACTTCCTGCCATTCGGCCTGCTGGTTTCGGCTGCGGTGATGTTCATTTTCGGTTTCGCACACTGGGCCACGTCCAGCGTCACCATCATGTTCATCCTGCTGTTCATCAATGGTTGGGCCCAGGGCATGGGCTGGCCGCCGAGTGGCCGAACCATGGTTCACTGGTGGTCGCAAAAGGAGCGCGGTGGTGTGGTGTCGCTGTGGAACGTGGCGCATAACGTGGGCGGTGGCCTGATCGGCCCGCTGTTCCTGCTCGGCATGGGCTTGTTCAATGACTGGCACGCGGCGTTCTACGTGCCAGCGGCCGTGGCCCTGGCCGTGGCGGTGTTCGCCTTCGCCACCATGCGCGACACCCCGCAATCGGTTGGCCTGCCGCCGATCGAGAAGTACAAGAACGACTATCCGGAGGGCTACGACGCCAGCCACGAGAAGGAATTCAGCGCCAAGGAAATCTTCGTCAAGTACGTGCTGCGCAACAAGATGCTCTGGTACATCGCCTTGGCCAACGTCTTCGTCTACCTGCTGCGTTACGGTGTGCTGGACTGGGCACCGACCTACCTCAAGGAAGCGAAGGGCTTCACCGTGGACAAATCCTCGTGGGCGTATTTCTTCTACGAGTGGGCGGGTATTCCGGGCACGCTGTTGTGCGGCTGGATGTCCGACAAGATCTTCCGTGGCAACCGTGGCCTGACCGGCATGGTGTTCATGGCCCTGGTGACCGTGGCGACGCTGGTGTACTGGCTCAACCCGGCCGGCAACCCGACGGTAGACATGATCGCCCTGGTGTCGATTGGCTTCCTGATCTACGGCCCGGTGATGCTGATCGGCCTGCAGGCGCTGGAGCTGGCCCCGAAGAAGGCGGCGGGTACGGCAGCAGGCTTTACCGGGCTGTTTGGTTATCTGGGCGGCTCAGTCGCGGCCAGTGCCGCCATGGGCTACACCGTGGACCACTTCGGTTGGGACGGCGGTTTTGTCCTGCTGATCGGCGCATGCCTGCTGGCCATGGCCTTCCTTGCACCGACCCTGTGGCACAAACAGGCTGCCAGTCAGACCCGCGAAGCCACCGCTTGATCCACTTTTGATTTGCAACGCTTGAGCCGCGCCTCCAGATTCCGGTCTGGCATGGCGTGGCTACGCAGGGCGCTGGCGGTCTGCTCGACATAATCGCGAGTTGTACCGTAGCGCCCGCAAGCGTTTTCGAACACATGGCTCAGTACATGATCCGGCAGGTTACCGGCATAGCTGGGCAAGTGCCGCTCCAGAACAAAACCCAACGCCTGAACCTGGCTTCCGTCTTCGAGACGGCAGTTGAGCCAGTGTGGGCGATAGGAAGGAAATGGCATTTCACGCTGCCACAAGGCGTAGAGCGATGCTTCGAGCTGTTCTTCCGGCAGCCTGTAGGCAAAGCCGCTGCACGAACCACCGCGATCAAGCCCAAAGACCAGCCCCGGCACTTCAGGCGTGCCACGATGTTCGTGGGACCACAGGTACAAACCGCGATGGTAACCGTGCACTCGCCCACGAACCCGTTCAACCGCTGCGCATTCAGGACGCCAAATGAGCGAGCCATAGGCGAACAACCAGACCGGCCCGCCCTTGTGACGCGCCATGGTCGCCTGCATCGAGCTGAGCAATTGTTCGTGCGTATGCTGCGGCCCGAGGTCGAGCCGTGGAGGGTAAGGCAGATTCAGAAAAGCAGATTCGATAGCGCTCATGGCGAATAGCGTTCAGCTCCCCGCGGATAATGAATTACTAAATAGAACGCGCCGCTGTAACAATAAGGCACATAACTATTAAGGCAATTTAAGTGCCATGGCATGGTTCTTAATTTGCTGTCTGGATATATATAACTTACAGCTATCTGCTAAATAGTATAAATATCGATCGGCTATATAGCGGGTTATATGCGCCTCCTGTAGGAACGAGCTTGCTCGCGATGGTAGACCGAGCACCGCGGGGTGTCTGATCCTCCATCGCGAGCAAGCTCGCTCCTACAGGTACGGGGGGTCAGCCGCGGGGGGCGTACGCAAACACGTCCGCCCGCATCTGGTGGGCGTCCATCCCCGCCTCGACCAGTGCATCCAACGTGCCGTAGACCATAGCCGGCGAGCCACTGGCGTAGACGTGAAGGGCGTTCAGGTCGGGGAAGTCCTCGCACACCGCCTGATGCAGCATGCCGCAACGCCCCTGCCAGCCACATTGGTCGCTGACGACCTTGTGCAGGAACAGATTGGGCAATTTCTCCCACTCATCCCAGTGCTCGATTTCGTAGAATTCTTCGGGACGACGCACGCCCCAATACAGGTGCACCGGGTGCTTGAAACCCGTGGCCCGGCAGTGCTCGAGCAGGCTGTGAATCTGGCCCATGCCGGTCCCTGCGGCGATCAGCACCAGCGGGCCATCGGGCAATTCAGCCAGGTGCGTGTCGCCGAATGGCATTTCGATACGCGCCATCTTGTTGCGCTGAAGCTGTTCGATCAGGTCGCGTGCACTGCCTTCGCGCGCCAGCACATGAATTTGCAGGTCTCGCCCCGAATGGGGCGCCGAGGCCAGGGAGAAGGCGGACTTTTCGTCATCCTCTCGCTCGATCATCAGGTACTGCCCGGCGTGATAACGCGGCGGCTTGCCCGCCGGCGCTCGCATCGTCACGCGCCAGGTGTCGCCGCCGACGTTTTTGCACTCAGTGACCTGACACGACACGCTGCGCACCGGCAACTCTCCCAGCGCAAGCACGCCATCCCACAGCACGATGCAGTCTTCCAGCGGCTCTGCTATGCAAGTGTAGAACTCACCATGGTCGCGCACTGCGCCGGCCTGTTCGACCCGTCCTTCCACCAGCAATGCGGCACACACGTGGCAGTTGCCATTGCGGCAACTTTGCGGGCATTCATAGCCCAGACGGCGTGCGCCATCGAGAATCCGCTCGCCTGGCAGTATCTCAAGCACTGCTCCGGACGGCTGCAAGGTTACACGCATCAATCTATTCCTAACTGATTCCAGATGGCATCGATCCGTTGGGTCACGGCATCGTCCTTGACGATAACCCGGCCCCACTCGCGGGTGGTTTCCCCCGGCCACTTGTGCGTGGCGTCCAGGCCCATTTTTGAACCCAGGCCGGAGACCGGCGAGGCGAAGTCCAGGTAGTCGATCGGCGTGTTGTCGATCATCACCGTGTCGCGCTTGGGGTCCATGCGCGTGGTGATGGCCCAGATCACGTCGTTCCAGTCACGCGCATTGATATCGTCGTCGGTGACGATAACGAACTTGGTGTACATGAACTGTCGCAAAAACGACCAGACACCGAGCATTACCCGCTTGGCGTGGCCCGGGTAGGATTTCTTCATGGTCACGACGGCCATGCGGTACGAGCAGCCTTCGGGCGGCAGATAGAAGTCAGTGATCTCCGGAAACTGCTTTTGCAGGATCGGCACGAACACTTCGTTCAGTGCCACGCCAAGAATGGCGGGTTCATCCGGTGGACGGCCGGTGTAGGTGCTGTGGTAGATCGGCTTCACCCGGTGGGTGATGCGCTCGACGGTGAACACCGGAAAACTGTCGACTTCGTTGTAATAGCCAGTGTGGTCGCCGTACGGGCCTTCGTCGGCCATTTCGCCCGGATGGATCACGCCCTCGAGGACGATCTCGGCGGTGGCCGGCACTTGCAGGTCATTGCCGCGGCATTTCACCAGCTCGGTGCGGTTGTCGCGCAGCAGCCCGGCGAAAGCGTATTCGGAGAGGCTGTCGGGCACAGGTGTGACGGCACCGAGGATGGTCGCCGGGTCAGCACCCAGTGCCACCGACACCGGGAACGGCTGGCCGGGGTGTTTCTCGCACCACTCGCGGTAATCCAGCGCACCGCCGCGATGGCTTAACCAGCGCATGATGACTTTATTGCGGCCGATCACTTGCTGGCGATAGATGCCGAGGTTCTGGCGATCCTTGTTCGGCCCCTTGGTGACGGTCAGGCCCCAGGTGATCAGAGGCGCAACATCGCCGGGCCAGCAGGTTTGCACCGGCAACATGGCGAGGTCGACGTCATCGCCTTCAATGACCACTTCCTGGCAGACCGCGTCCTTGACGACCTTGGGCGCCATGGAAATGATCTTGCGGAAGATCGGCAGCTTGGACCAGGCATCTTTGAGGCCTTTAGGCGGCTCGGGCTCTTTGAGGAACGCCAGCAGCTTGCCAATCTCGCGCAGCTCGCTGACCGACTCGGCGCCCATGCCCATGGCAACCCGCTCCGGGGTGCCAAACAGGTTGCCCAGCACCGGAATGTCGTAACCGGTGGGTTTTTCGAACAGCAACGCCGGGCCTTTGGCTCGCAACGTGCGGTCGCAGACTTCCGTCATCTCCAACACGGGAGAGATGGGAACCTGGATGCGTTTCAATTCTCCGCGCTGCTCGAGTTGCTGCACGAAATCCCGAAGATCCTTGAATTTCATTGAAGATGCCACCTCGAAAATAGGCGTACATCCTACCTGCTCTGACGACCGAACAGCAGCCTGTCAGCGCACTGTCGCCATCAATTGTGGGTGGTGCCCAGAAGAACCGGCGCAAAAAGCGGGCTCAAGCGCGCACTGCCAACGTCCGACAGGTGATCTTCGTCCCTGTACTGCGAGTGGCCATTGACTTCGATACTGCAGACCCCGCCGGCGCACATCATGGGCGTTGGGTCGATCACGTGCACGCCAGGATCGGCTGCACTCAGCGAATCGAACAGGCTGCCGAGAAAGTGCTGGCGCGCCAAGTGCTCTTCCAATGGACGCCCCAGCCCTTGGGTGGAGCGCCCAACCCGAGCAAGACTGGTCAGCCGGCTAACGGCCCCCTTGTGTTGCAAGGGCACTTCCTTGAACAACCAGACTTGCGCACCCGCTTCCCGGATCGCCGCCACCCGCGCTTTGATCGCCGCCGCCATGCGTGCCTCGGACTGGGCGGTATCGTCATGCTCGTTGAGCAGGACCTTCTTGTCGCCGTCCTCGCGGCCGTAGACGTAAAGACTCCAGTTGGACGCGAGCACCACGTCCTTGATTCCCAAGCGACGCACTTGCTCCATGGTTTGCTCGTTAAAGTCCCTGCAACGCTGACGCGGTTCATCGCTGAGAATCGGAGGACAGGCACTCATGCTGTACAGCCACACCGGGCGCCCTTTCTGGTCAGCACCCGCCTTGATCGCAGGCAACAATGCCGCCGCGTGACTGTCGCCCCAAACCAGCTGTGTCGCCGGCAGCTCCTGGTGTTCACCGAGCAAGCAGGCCTTGTCGAACTTTTTGTCTTTGGTCACCAGCATGCATTTCATCTGCCCGGCCCGCCACTCGCGCGCCTGCGCATACTCAAGTGCCTTGCCGGTAAGGCGCTGAGGGAAACCGTCCATTGAACGCACTACGGAGCCGGTCACCGCCAGCACGGCCATCGCCGTCAGGCCCGCCACGAGCACCGGCTTGCGTCCAGCCAGCAACTGCTTTTCACGAAACGGCAATTCCACGAAGCGCCAGCTCAACCAGGCCAGCGCCAATGCCAGCAACATCCAGCCGAGTGCTTCCCACGGCTGAATACCGTCGACAGAAATGGCGTTGGCGTAGACATACACCGGCCAGTGCCACAAATACAGCGAGTAGGAGAGCAAACCGATCCAGACGAAAGCCCGAACACTCAACAGCCGTCCAACCCAGGTCGAACCTTGCCCGCCCGACCAGATCAACGCTGTAGCCCCCAGCACCGGCAGCAGCGCCGCCCAACCTGGGAACACCGTCTCGCGGTCGAACGTGAACACTGCCACCAGGATTGCCGTCAACCCGGCGATGCCGACCGCCTGGTAGAGCCAGGGCCGGACCGCGTGCTTTCGAGCAGGCATGACGGCGAGCATCGCACCGCACAGCAACTCCCAGGCTCGGGTCGGCAACGAAAAGAAAGCGAAGTCGGGTTTGCGCTCAATGTAGGCGATGTTCAGCCCGAAGGAGATCAATAGCACCGCGAACAGCATCCAGCGCCAATGCCGGATATGACGCATCAACAGCGCCATCAGCAGCGGGAAGAAGATGTAGTACTGTTCTTCAACGGCCAGCGACCAGGTGTGCAGCAACGGTTTCAGGTCGGAAGCCGGCTGGAAGTAGCCATCCTCGCGCATGAACAGGATGTTGGAAATGAACAGTGACTGGTAGCGCACCGTCCTGCCCAACTCGGAAAAGTCCTTGGCCGTAAGCAGCAACCAGCCCAGGGCCAACGTGACGAGCATCACGACACTCAGGGCCGGGATGATGCGCCGGGCACGCCGCGCCCAGAAGTCGACAAAGCTGAACCGCTGCGCGCCGATCTCGCGGAACAGGATGCTGGTGATCAGGAAGCCGGAAATGACAAAGAACACATCCACGCCGACGAAACCGCCACTGAATGTGCTGAAGCCGAAGTGAAAGAGTACAACCGGAATGACGGCCAGCGCCCTCAGACCGTCGATGTCACGGCGATTACCAAATGTGTGCATTAACGTCCCTTGCCCGATACAAACCCATCCGCAAGGGACACCGTGCGTCAGCGAAAGTTATCAAATCAGATACAAAATAGCAGACGCGCAAAAAAAAGCGCCCCATGCGGGGCGCTCTTTGCTGAAGCCTGCTGCGTGTTACTTGCGTTTCATCGACAGGAAGAACTCGTCGTTGGTCTTGGTCGTTTTCAGCTTGTCGACCAGGAACTCGATCGCGGCGATCTCGTCCATCGGGTGCAGCAACTTGCGCAGGATCCACATGCGCTGCAGCTCGTCATCGGCGGTCAGCAACTCTTCGCGGCGGGTGCCGGAACGGTTGATGTTGATGGCCGGGAACACGCGTTTTTCAGCGATACGGCGGTCCAGTGGCAGCTCCATGTTGCCGGTGCCCTTGAACTCTTCGTAGATCACTTCGTCCATCTTCGAGCCGGTTTCAACCAGCGCGGTGGCGATGATGGTCAGCGAGCCGCCTTCTTCGATGTTCCGTGCCGCACCGAAGAAACGCTTCGGTTTTTCGAGGGCGTGGGCATCGACACCACCGGTGAGCACTTTGCCAGAGCTCGGGATCACGGTGTTGTAGGCACGAGCCAGACGGGTGATGGAGTCGAGCAGGATCACCACGTCCTTCTTGTGTTCGACCAGGCGCTTGGCCTTCTCGATCACCATCTCGGCAACCTGCACGTGGCGGGTTGGCGGCTCGTCGAACGTCGAGGCAACCACTTCGCCACGCACGGTGCGCTGCATTTCGGTCACTTCTTCCGGACGCTCGTCGATCAACAGCACGATCAGATGAACTTCAGGGTTGTTGCGTGCGATATTCGCGGCGATGTTCTGCAGCATGATCGTCTTGCCCGCTTTCGGCGGAGCAACGATCAGACCGCGCTGGCCTTTACCGATGGGTGCGCACAGGTCGATGACACGACCGGTGAGGTCTTCGGTGGAACCGTTACCGGCTTCCATCTTCATGCGCACGTTCGGGAACAGCGGGGTCAGGTT
>Ga0308165_1003343_pt1 | contig 17347 bp, 15 predicted proteins | sample PhyWR2_FD_201032 | JGI IMG/M metagenome (GOLD analysis project Ga0308165, IMG submission 201032) | Phyllosphere microbial communities from UC Gill Tract Community Farm, Albany, California, United States - DLSLW.R2 | ecosystem: Host-associated > Plants > Phyllosphere > Unclassified | place: USA...
ACTTGATCCCATGCATTACTATCAGTGTTCTTGATGTACATACGTGGCGTACTGGATTCTGATAGTACTATCTGTGCTTTGCTAATACCGCCACCATCCACCAGACCAACACCCAGAAGATCAACGCCGATAGGGTTATCTGTACGGGTAGCTGATACTTTGATGAATGCGTTACCAGCATCTGATTCATAATGCGGTACGGTTGTTCCATCAGAACCAACACCAAAATTGCCCGTATACAGTACTGGCGGTTCGTCTATCGATCCCTGACGAACGATTGTATCTGGTGTGAATGTCCAGGTTCGCCCGTAAACCTTGTTTACGTCTGCATCATCTTTCCAGGCAGTAATACGACCATTCAGTATGATGTAATGTTGGCGAAAACTTGTTGCACTTTCATACAAAGAGAATTTCAGTTGAAAAACTCTGTTAGTACTATAAGCATTACTGAGGAACATATGACCAATATTAGTTGGCTCATAATGTACAACAATGCTGATGTTATTAATTTTCAATCCACCAGAGATCATGGAGGTATATTCCTGATCATATGTTTCGATGGTTTGATTCGTACTGTTAATTTTGACCTCTGGGAAAGCAGCCAGATTATCAATATTAATAAATTGTGCGGTAGGCTGTGTATTATTCACATCAGTACTATAAGATAGCAACGTCCTGTTGCCGAGCATTATCCCTGCCATTATTATTCTCCATTATTTGTTGGACGTGCAATGTAAGTAATCTGGCACGTGGTCATAATGGTATTTATGGCTGTATCTGGATCGTTATCATCGACTACTGAAAGTAATTTAACAGTACTAACATTTATGCCTTTATCTAATAGGCCAGTAATTAAATCAGGATTGAATAGTACCTCATGCACTTTATCCATTGTTGTTTGTACTTTTGTTTCACTCTGTGATGTAACTAATACATCCATAGTTAAAATGACAGAATGACGGTTACTGTATTCAAGTTGTTCGTATTGTTCGGTTACATTGCTGATCATCAGTATGTAATCACTGGATGTCTGAATATTTGCTTTGGTAGCTTTACGTACTTTAAGTCCTACAGAAACAAAAAGGTCTGACACATGATTTTTAATGATTGAAATATTCATGTAATCAGACCTCTCTGTAGTAAACGTTACATAAGCCTGACAAATCATCAACGATGTTATAAATTTCGTACTGAACATTATTCAGTACAAAAGAATCATCATAAGTGATTTGATCACGGCGGCATGTAAAATAATTTTCTGTGGTTTTAATTAAACCTTCTGTTGTAGCTATATCAACTTCTAATTGCTCAAACATGGCAGTAATAGTAGTGCCATTATTAAGTACTAAAGATTCACCAAAACTATTAAGCAGAACATCCATATCAGTTGAATTGAATGTTCTCATAATATTAAGCCAGTTTAATTACACGGAATGCTTCTGGATTAGTAAGTACAAAATCAATATCTGCCCATACACGTGCAATAACAGAACCGCGATTACGGTTAGTGGTATCATCAAGATCTAATTCAAGTGTATCGCCCCACTGACCGATAGCGATCTTTGACATATCACCGAGGATAATGAAGTCCTGACCTGCAAGTACTTTAGAGTCATAAGCAGGAACACCGCATAGATCACCATCATCGAAAAGATAAACGGCTGCGGTATTAGTACCACGTAGGGTTGCACGTAGAGTTGCTTTGGTTTGTGGACTCATAACAGCACTGATAGAACTGAAAGGTACACCTTCATCACCTAAAGCACCTTGAGCAGCAACGATAGTTGCATAGTCGTATGCATCAACGGTTTGTACTTTACCTGCTGCCTGTGCTGCTGCAACGATACCTTGCATGATTAGGGTTTCAAGACGTTCGGCAGAACCTGCAACAATGGCCTGAGTAACGATCTGTTCAATCTGAGGACAAGATTTAACTACGCTGCGGGATAGTGGTACTGAACCAGTAAAGGTTTTAGGCTTCATCAGTACTGATTCGAAATTAGCGTCAACTTCTGGTGATACACCGTTTTCAGAAATAAAACCAAAAGCAGAAGTGAAATCACCAGATAGTTTTGGTAGTGCAATTTCAGAGGTTAGCCCTGTATACATTTGTACTGGGAAATTATTTAGTACTGATTCAGCACGTAGTACGTCAATGAATGAACCGTAGAGTACATCAGTGTGAATTACATCTTTTGCATTGGTAGTATTAACACCAGCACGAACGAAATCGGTATTTTTAATCACAACACCGCGTTTACCATTTGCTTTTACTTCGCCATCTAACATGCCACGGATTAGAGAATTAAGAGAAAATTCCATTTGTTTATCTTCCTTGATAATAGTTTGTTTGTTCATAACCTGGCGTTTAAAAGCGTCAATGCTTAAGCCAGTACTGATTGCTGAATTAGTAATTTCAGCGTTAATATTGAAAGTACGAGAAATTGCCTTTAGTTCTGCAATTCGTGTTTCTTCCTCAAATTCATCTTTCGGTTCTTCTTCTGGTTGAACTTCCTGTTCTGGTTCAGAATTAGAATCGGTACTTGAATCTGATTGTTCTGTATTATTTATTGAATCTGTTTCGGGTACTTGTTCTACTTCTTCGGCTTCTTCGGTAGGTTGAATTTCTTCGGTAGTAGATTCAGTACCAACATCAGTACTTTCAGTAGCTGTTTGATCGTGTTCTGATTCATTTACTCTTTCCTCCGTTTGTTCTTCTTCATCCTGTTCAAGTGAACGACCTACACCTACAAAATCGTCTGCTGGTACTGATACCATGCTGATTTCGTAGGGTTCCCATTGAGTAATAAGAAGGTTATCCCCTTCAATTAGGTAATCGAGAATAGAATAACCAACTGAAACTTTGCTTAAAGTACCTTCACGTACCATTTCAAACTTTTCAGCACCAATACCCACTGAGCTAAAACGTACTAATGCACGCCCAATATGGTCAGAATCGATACTGGCAGATTCAATTACGCCAATATGGTTATCAAAATCATGATTAAAAAGTAATGCGGCTTTGTTTTGCAGACGTTCTAAATTAACGTTTTCAGGGTTATGTAGAAGGATTTCGTTATATTCCTGACCACCGATAGTACGTACAACTGGATTTTCAGAACTGAATGCAAGGGATACAGTACGATTGTCTGTATCGGAAAGTACGTCACTCGTTAACGTCATCTCCCGTTTCTGGTTTTTGTTGAATTTCATTATTTGAACTTCCTTGTTCGTTTGTATCTTCTGTTATATTTATCTCCGCTTCTCGTTTAAGCTCTTCAAATACGTGTTGTGGCTCCATGCCTAAATCACGGATAATTTGAGATTTACTTTTTACACCAAGTGTTTGCAGTACTTGCTCGTACTGTGCATCTTTAAGCGGATCTAAACTTATTTGTTTCACAGTAATAAAGGTACAATTAGAGATATTTTCAAAATTGGTGAAACTTAGATTATTAAGTTCAGATACCATCACCCGTTTAATAAATTCACGGTAGATAGGTTTAAGTACTTTACTGATTAATAGATTAGAACGTGTTTTGAATCCTTCACGTGACATACGATCAGCTAATTTACTTGCTGAATAACTTGCAGAACTTGTATCAGAAATTAGTGATTGCTTAGGAATCCCCAGACCAGTACTGATAGTAGTTAAACAAGCGTCGTAGAATTCGGTAATCTTGTCTGTACCTGCCTGTGGGTTTAGAGTCTGGATCTGCTGACCGGGGGCAAGTTCTTTGATACTGCCAGGTTCAAAGTACTCTACAAATTCACGTTCTGGATTTTCACCGTCTAAGAGTTCTTCATGATTACTGTCTGTGTTAGTAATAAAACCCATAGCAGAACTGGCGATCTTCTTCTGTACTATTGTCGCTTCGTTGTAGCTGTTGAAATCATCAAGAGTTTTGATTACAGCAATACAATCAGGGAATCCGCGTTCTTGACCGCCTGCGAACTCTGGAATGAAATAATGAAGTACTTCACTGGCTGGTACACGTTGAGTACTGTTCGTCTGAATCGTGTAATTCAATGGGTGAACGTCTGCCACGTGATAGGCAATCACTCTACGATTCTTGTCGCGTTCGATGCCGTTACTGATGAATGATCCATCTTTTAGAAGTTCGTTCTTAGTACTGGGGATACGTGCAGCATCGATGATAGATACCTGTAGTTCATCCCCATCGTTATGTAGTCGAACGAAACATTCACCATCTGTAGCTCTGGAACGCTCTACAAGAGCCTGGAAGGTATCAAAGCTGATAGTACCGTCAGCACTGAATCTGTTTGCGTCTAATGCCCACTGGTAGAACAACTTATCAAGCTGATCCGCCAGTACATGATCAGTACTACCATCGAGGCCAATCGGTGAAGGTCGAACGGTGATACCATCTGCACCAGCTACAGTACCCGCTGACAGGTTCACGTACTGACGTGCATACGGATTCTGTAGTACAAGTGATCTACTGGCATCACGTAACCCGGTTAATGACTGCCGTAGTACTGCATTGATGTTTACGTTCTGAACACCAGTACCGTATGATCCTAAAATCTTGTTGGGTAATCCGGTTAGTGAACGTGTATTAGCTTTAAACTCTGTATTCGGTACTTGGTGCCTACGTGCCTGATGGGTTTGTTTCTTCGGTAGTTCAGGCTGTTGTTCAATTTGCCGTTTATTAAAAGGCCACATCCTTGTGATCTCCTGTTATTAGCGGCAATGAATAGTACTTTTAAAAAAGCCTGTATTGCCTTTAGTTAGTTTACGTTTCAGGTCATTTACCTGTTTAGTGATACTGTTTTTGAGGTTAATTAAAGTATTAAGATCTTCTTTCATTAAGGTCTTATTATTAATGGTTAATGTATGAGTATCACCGTTAATACGTGCAGTTATAATTTTATTGATATCGTATAATTGTGTTTGAAGTTCTGTTAATCTGTCTGTTTGAGCCATTGGATCAATGACGGTTACAGTACTAATCGTTAGTTCACCATTATTGTTATATACAACTGAGTAATAGCCTGATCGCCATTCTGAGGTATCAATAGCTACTGATTCAGTTTCATCCTGTGTGCTGTGTGTGAATAACGTATTAGTACTATTCCCGATTTTAATTGTCATGTTAGGCTGTAGTACTTCATTGAGTACTTCACCGATATAGATTGTTTCTTTCATTTTTATTTATCCCTATCCGAACCATGATTTACCAATGCTGGTTTTGTTTGCTGGTTTAGTATATTTAGTACTTTTATTTCTGGTTTCGGTAGGCTGTTCGGCAGGTGTATTATCTGGTTCTATTTCTTGTCTTTTAGTACTTCGGTACTCTCGTAATTTCTTAAATGGTTGACCACCTAATTTACTGAGTGCCAGTTTCATCATGCATAATGAATAGACCAATGTATCTAATGCTTCGTTTCGACGGCCTGTAATTAGTCTCCATCTAACACCATTGCCAGTACGTTCTAAGTTCTCAGCCGTAACTTGCTCAAAATATTCTTCAGGTAGATCGTGGGCAAAACGTATGGTTAGTGGTGCATCTGTTTTACCTGCTACAGCGTTGTTAAGTAGGCTACGTACCCAGGTCTTACCCTCATGTACGTTCAGCATGTAGTACTGTCTTCCATCGGTAGTACTACGTTTAAACAAGTCACCTGTAGTACTGGATGATCCCTTTATCATTTCAAACTTTTTGTACTGCTGACAGAAACTATGTACCGTTTGCATCGCTCTACCGTTGCCGCCATCAAGCCCCACCTTAAGATTTGGTACTTCACGCCCGGATACTGTCTTGAACTTCTGATTACAGAATGCTGCAAGGTCGGTATAGGCTTTAGCACCCTTGATCTCACAGTTAGGACTGTAGAAGTATCGATACCCTAAAACGAATAATTCATTTTCGTTGAAACCTAAAATCTGACTCTCGATACGATCTAATTGCTGATCGCAACCAATAACGATACCCAGTACTGAATCAGGTATATTCGATAAATCAAAAGTATCATCACGTAAATTCTCTAATGCTAAATCGTCGATATCTTCTTGAAGGTCTGAATAATGTAAACCTAAAACGGTATTATAGAATGACTGATAGTTATATTCGTACCACGCTAATTCGAATTCTTTGGCAATAGCCTGAATAGTACTGTTCGGTGAATATAGACGATTAATATAAAAACCTGCTGTATCGGTTACTTCTGGATTCTGTGCGATCCATCTACCAGTACTAACCATTTTTATACGCTGTGATTCTGTTATCTCTTCCTGACACTCTGGACAAAGTAACTTTGCAGTACTGGAATCTGGTATATTACGCTTGCCATTCTTCTTCCATTCGAATTTTACATTTTCCCACTTCAAAGTATGCTCATGTTTGCAGTGAATGCATTTTACAAAGTACTCGCGTTGATCACTGTTCTGATACTCAACATCGATTGCATCACCTGAGAATGTAGGAGTACTTGAAATTAATATTTTTGCTTCCTGGCCGAAATCCGTTGCACGTTGTTCTGCAAGGCGTATCGGGTTTCCTTCTTCTGAGTTCTGATCAATTGCCGATACTTCATCAAGTACTATTCGTTTAAGTGTTTTACCACGTAATGCTTTTGCAGATCCCAGAGTCATAAAGTACAAAAAAGTACCATCTTTTAATTCAGTCTGCTGCTGGTTATTTGCTTTTGTTTTGTCGTTTTTGTCTGTAACTAATTCTGCCAGTACTGGGACAACTTCAATCGTCTTATCAATTTTGGAACTCTTCCACTGTTTTAATTCTGACAGGCTTGACTGTGCAATACCTATATTAGAACTATCAGTAGCCATCCAGTAAAATACTGCCGAATTTAATAATGTCGTTTTGGCTATTTGAGCACTGCTTTTGTAAACAACTTTGCGGTATCGATCATCATCAATGATGTCTAACATTTCTTTCTGAAAGGAATATAGCTTTATCTTCTGTCCGGCTGCTGCACCATCGGGAAGTACTAAATGTTTCTCTGCCCATTCTGAGGGTTTATATTTCTTAGGTGGTTTTAATATCTTAATAGCACGTTTAAGTACTTTCATCGTTCGGTTTGTTTTCATCTTCGGAATCCGTTCCTTGCTTGCCTTGTTTATCCTCGTACTTCATATCTGCAATTTCTGTTAGTAATTCATCAATCCGTTGTTGTAGTACTCGCTTTACTTTTAAAGCTGAATCTTGTTCAAATACTTCATGGTAGATTTTGTTAGGTAGAGTACGGAAGTAATCACGGAAGGTTTTGAAAAATGCGGTTAGTTCTTTTTGTACTTCATCGGATGGTATAAATAGTTCACGTTGTCGATCTAATTCTGTTTCGGCCTGTTCTGCTTCTGCGATTAACTTACGTAATCTGGCCTTTTCAATCTGCTCTTTGGTATCGGTATCCCTGAGAGGTTTAAGTACGTTCTCTACAATCCAGGCGGTAGCTTCTGCATCGGTTTCTTGTGGCATACCGCGATCAATCCATCCCCTGACAGTACTTTCGTTAACACCGTATCGCCTGCCGTATTCATATTTGTTAATTGCCATCCTGATTTCTCCAGTACTTGATTCCTTGTACTGGTATTTATCAGTAGCGGTACTATGCGGTACGCGATGGTTAAAAAAACGTATACACGTACAAAAGATCGGCCTGCCGAACACTCCCGATGGAGTGTACCTGCCGAGTACCTTTCAAACGTGCCTCTATCGCTCTGTATGAAGTTATAACGAATTAAACGCATCCATGCGTTATGTTAATTAACGCTGTGCAGAATGCGATACAGGTTGTTCTATAATGTGTTCTAAATAGTAATCACGAATTGCTACGATTTCATCTTTATAAAATGTATGGTTTACGCCGGAATAAAGCTCCTGTACTGTTTGCCAGTACTCATCATTCATAAAGTCTTTTAACACTGTCATCAAAAGGCAACATGCCTTCCCCAAATCGGATGCGGTTGTTTCTTCTATTCCTTGCTCAAATTTCAAAATTAGATCTAATGCTTTATGTGTTAGCAGAATGCTTTCATCATCGGATAATGCTTCAAATGCGAGAGTATCACTTGCTACATTCTGTACAATTTTCATACACTTCCTAATGTTATTGCTTTTAGTCAGGCCAGTCTGGATCTTCTTATCTGTGTCTGCAATACTGTATACATGCACAGTATTTGAGGATTGCATTATGGGTAACAAGGATGGGTACGAAGTTTCAATCATTAGTACTTTCCAACGTTTCAAAGCAATGAAAAGTAAGCGACGGTTTGTTACTGGAGTGAAGTTATGTATGAAAGACCTATAGGAACACGAGCGTTTGATAAAGGTTTTCGAAATTGCATCTCCCCACCAATTTTGGTAGGGATAAAAATATCCTTTCCATCAATTCTAATCATAATGTCATAATGTCATAATGTCATAATGTTTTGTATATTAAGTTGCAATTCTAACATTGCAAACTATTCAAATTGAAATTAATAATTAGACATTACACAGCGGGATAGATATGGAATTTATAGGTTTACTTATTATTGCATGGTTAGGCTATGTAATTATTGGCGGTTACAATAAAGCAAAGTCGAGAAGGTATTATGCAGTAGTTTCTCGTGCTAAAAGAGAGTTAACCGAAACTAAAGACCTTTATCATCCGACCTGGATCAATAACGATGATAAACGTCATGAGTTTATTGGTGTGGTTAGAAGTATTAGTTTCAAACTGGGAGTACCAGTCAGTTACTTAGACCAATTATTTAAAAGTGAGGAGTTCTTCCGCGTAGTGATTTTAAAATTCACTGCTATCTTAGAACAGAATAATTTGAGCTTCACATCTCAAAAGACTGCGACGAGTGAACTTATTAGGGATATGTGGAATGGAGGTGTAGAAATACCACCATCAAACACAAACTTGCAAAAAATTATCAGCTTCCTTGATACCAAAATCTTTAACAGTTTTGATGCTTCTGCTGTTGCAGCACGCTTATACTTAGATGCTAACTTTTCACATGCTGTTGATATGTATCAAAATTCTAACGCAGTTTCTTTTGAAAAAAAATATGGTTATGCCATCACAAATGAAGCTAAACCATTCTTTGACAGAATAGATGTGACAAATGGTACTAAACATATGGATACTAATTACCCCACTTGCAGCATTGATATGGATGAGATTAGTAGATTCATTACATCTTGTAGTAGCAGTAAATCCAGTGAAGATTTAGTAACACTAAAACTATTAGCCGCTGAAGAAATTATTAGAGTCTGGAAAATTCGTTAGTATTTCAAAATATGCATCGGTGAAGATGCATTGCTTAACAGCACAACTAATTACCCTGAACAGTACCGACAAACTTAACAAACCCCAAAAGGTACTGAACAGGGTAATCATAGTGTACCGTTAAGTACTAACAGATTTCAATTACAGAATAGATGGATTATCAGTGAATAAAATTAATAAAATTCTAATTGGTTCGGTAAGTGCCTTATGCATAATTGGGACGTTGACCTTACTTAAAGCCGTGTTCAACGATGGCGGAAAGATGGTTACTGACTGGATCAGTGCTTTTTCAAACGCTCTGATGGCTGGAGCTGCGGTTTACGCAGCATTGCAAGCTAAGCGTTGGTTCTCTAATTTGTCATATGCCACTGCTTTTAATAAGGCTGCTGAGTTTTTATCTAAAATCGATGCAGAGATAGATGAGATTAACGGCTGTTTACACAAAACTGACGAGTTACATGAAAATATTACAGCAGTACATAAAGGTATAATTAGATTTGATATTTCCGTCTACCAAAGCAATGATAACCTTGTTAGTTATTATTATTCTAAAAGCCAAAGCATTATAAAACTAAAGCAAGAGTATGAACAATTTAAAAGATGGCCAATTGAACGATGCCAAGTGAAGTCAATTTATGAAATACTTAAAAACATAAATGTATTTTATGGTTCAATGGTAAGTACTTTTGATATAGGTAACAATGTTCTGATAAACATTCACAATAATGAAGATAATAACACCACGATTTACTACGATGAGTATATGAAAGCGTTAAAAAAAACGCGTGAACAAAGCCATGTGCTTGATTCTTTATATAGGGATTTTAATAACAAATCTTTTTCACACTACTTTACTGCTAAATGAACAATAGCTATTTTTCGAATGTTATTAACTACAAGTAACAATTAACAGCAATCGCAATTTTTACAGAACATTTTAGATTTTAAAAGCTCGAGATATGAGAAAGTATTTAGCTGTTATATTAAAATTTTTCAGGAGTTATAATGGATACCGTTTATCACTATTGCAGTGCTGATACATTTATTAATATTATCAAACATAAGAAATTATGGCTGAGTGACATTGAGCATATGAATGATTTCAAAGAAATGAAATGGTTCTTAGAGGTTTTTGAAGAAATAATTTCTGACGAACTGAATGAAGATGAATATAAAAGGATTCACAAAGATGTTCTTGACAATCTCGATATAACAAGAGGCTATATGTGTTGCCTGTCAGAAGATGGTGATATATTGAGCCAATGGAGAGGTTATGCTCAAGATGGGCAGGGTATATCAATTGGTTTTTATCCTGAAAAATTGGGTGTAAACTATAATCGGATGATGTTTCAAAACAAATTTATTAAAAATAGCTTTTTCCTTAACAAAGTTCATTACTTTAGTAAAAATGAAATCCGAGAAATAATTATAAAAGCACTCAATTCCAACGAAGTTATTAATGATTTTTATTCATCGAAAGACAGAGATTTTGGAAAAATAGACAATTCAATTAAAGAACAAATTGTTGGTCTGATATCTGGTATTTTACATATGTGCATACATACTAAAAGCCCTTCTTTTGCTGAAGAAAAGGAAGTAAGATTAGTTTATAACAACATGCCAACCATGCATAACTTACAAGATAAAGAAAATAAAGAATTTAAGAGTTTCTTAGCGAGTAAAAATTATCGCATCTCAAATCAAAATCTTTGCTCTTATTACGAATTCTCATTACCGATCAACAGTATTAAGGAAGTGATTCTTGGTCCTAAGAACAGATTCAATGAAACTGACATTAAAGATTTTCTTCAAATAAATAAAATTCATCATAATGTCACCATAAAAAGATCTGAGGCGAGCTATCGATAAACCAAACACGCCACTGTATAGCACTTCCTTGATAATCCAAAGGGGCATTGTGCCCCCTACTCTTTAAATCATCCTTCGATTCAAAATACTGCTCTTTAGTTTTGATTGTTGTTGTGACTGTGTGATTACTGCTGCTGGTACTACTATAGGTTCTTCATTCACTACTACAGCTTGCTTCTTAGGTCTGATCACTTCTGCTAAATTAGTACTCTGATCATTCACACTATCAAATTCAAAACCAGTAAGGCTTAAGTACTTCACTGGGGTAAGGCGTTCTACACTTCCATTAATGCGAGAGCGTTCTGATTTACCGAGTGTGATATAGCGGTTCAGTACTTCGTCTGGTGTTTGGTCTTTGCTGTTCAAGAATGATCCACCAGAACTACTATTATTAAAGGGTTTACTGTCTTCTGGTGGATCATTTCTCATTAATGACAACCATCCACCTAAACGCATTTGCAACACATCCCCATTGAACCGCTCTACCAGTACAAAACGAACGATTTTTTCTGCCAGTTCACGTTTACCCTGAACAGTTAACCCCTGCTTTTTATTCTTACCATACGTCACTAAGTGGTTAGGCAATTCACGGATAATCATTTCAGTAACACTATTACCGTTACGTGCATTACGAATATCAACGTTAAGGTACTGCCAGTACTCTTTGTTGGCCTTGAGGCGTTCTAAGTACTCCACCACATCGGTACGTTTCAGACCACGCTTAATGAATCCTTCTACGAACTCACGCTGTACCTGTGCTTCTGGTGTGTCGTTATCCACTACCCAACCACGATCATGTACCTGACTGATCACCAGGTCGATAGTTGCCCGGTACTGCTCCTTCTTATCCTGTGCAACGGCTGCACGTTCTTCTGCTACTTCTGCATAGCGTACTGCACGTTGTGGAACCGTGAACTTGAAACCGTACTCTGTTAGCTCCTGTGCGTAACGGTTGAAATTGGCCTTACTACATTCAAACCGGTTGTTAGCCATTTGGTAATCAATCTTGATAAAAGACACTTCAAACTGTTTCGTTTCATCGTTCCAGTACACGTTTTCCATACGGTTTTCATTACGGTAAGTGTTCACGTACTTCTTACGCTGCTTATCGCCTAAAAGTTGAATGTAACGGTTCATCACGTTTGCAGAATCAGTACCAACATCAACATAATCCTGTGCTGTGATCTCCCTGTCCATCTCTGGCAGATCACCACTTACCAGTACCGACGGTGTGTAGTGGTAGGTACGGATAGTACCAGTACACTTACGCCAACGGTTTGTTACCTGTTCAATACGTTCTGGTGTGCAATCACCGATTACGTGTACTTCACAGTTCTGTAGTACATCATTAATATTTAGACCTTCTACGATACTGTTAGTACCAATCAGACAATCATAATCACCTAACACAGAACTGTTCAGAAATACCTGTACTTCTGCGGTGTCTTTAGTATCTGCCGTATATTCAAGACTGCGAATATCAATTAATTTAGAACGTACTACTTTAATATCGTCTTTGTCATTTAACAGAATAACCATCTTGTTTTTACGTTGACGCTCATTAATGCGTTTAATTGCAGTACCTACTACATCCCCTTCACACTGAATACGGGTTAGTACTTTCTCAAATGGTTGAACCTTACGTACTCGTACAGTATTAATTACGTCCAGATTACAGAAGTATTCACGGCGAATAGTACCTGACATTAACACTACAGATTTGAATAGTCCAAAACATTTATGAACAAGCTGATTTACATTATCACGGTAAGAGTCAAGATATAGACCGTGAGCCTCGTCAATCACTAATATCATATTTTTATATTTGTCGTGGTTGTCTGTGTCATTCAGAATTTTTTCAATCTGATGGTAAGTACTAACACCGTCATGGATATTATTGAACTCTGCACCTTTGCGAGTATTCTGTTTAACGATACTAAGTAATGGGGCAACCATAATCACATCAGTACGTTTAGACCAGTACCATGACTTTCCTACACCACAATCACAGATAAGCAAGTTAACACCGTTAAGTACTTTGAACTTATCAGCCACGTCTGATAGGTACTGATCACCGTTTAACATGATCTCGTAATCGTATTGTGTTTGTTCAGTGATTACCGGCTTAACGCTAATGTACTGTGGTTTAATTACTGGCATCGGTAGTTTATAGCCTGCTGGTAAGTTCTTACGTAACCCTGCAATATGACCATATGAAGCATTAGCCATTGCAGCAATCTCTGCACCTGTATGTGTAGCCCCACTACGCCCTACACGATCCAGTACCCGCACCATGTCGTAATGGTTAACACCCAGTGCTGCCAGGCGATTACCAAGAATGCGGCGTTCCTCGTACTCAAGCTGACCATCATTATGATTAATAATGGCTTCGAGTAAATCTTGATGTTCAGTATCACTAAACTGGTAAGTAACAGGCACTACAGGATTGATGTACTGTGCTGCTGGTTCTACGTGCTGCACATCAGCCATTACATCTAATAGACGGCCTGCATTGTGGTAACTTATAAACTTATCTGCGTGTACCGTGTTTAAATGCGGTAAGTACTGTATCTGTAAAGACTTACTAAACGACTCGTCAGAGTAATGAAAACGATTCTTTAACGATTCAGACCATTCAGACCACTCATCAGCACTTAGTGTTTTAGCAAGTGGAAGTATTACACGGAAACGTTCACCAGTTTTGATACCAGTACCACCAGAACTATACAGTACGTATTCGTACTGGCTTAAATCTTCTTGTACTTCTTTAACAGTAATACCATCATCGATATCCAGTACTACGGCGTGATGTGCAATTACATTTTTAGAACTACGGGCAACACCTTCAATCATCTGTGCAAATACAACTGCATCAAATCGTGCTTTAGCGTTGTTGTACTCTTCTGCATTGTTTGCAGTGAATGTAGCCCACTGAGAACGATCCAGTACTTCATTAACGAATACAGGCCAGTCAAATTCTGTATGTTCAGTTAAGGCTACTGTACGTCCTGCGGCTACTGCTTTCTGTTTTAGTTCTGCACTGTCTGATGCAAAACGGTTCTGAAAGTACGTAACATTCATTTTCAAATCTTGATAAATAGTATTGTAATTCATAAAAATTCCTTTTTGTTGTTGAAAAGCACTGCGTCCGGCAGTGCTTTTTTGTTCTGATTAATAAGTATATTTACTGTATAACACGTTCATCTGGTGGTAATAATGGTTTCTGTTGTGAATCAACCATCTCCTTTATAAGCACCTCACATTCCTTCGTAATACCTTCATTACCTAAACCTGACCAGTTAGCATTGATGTAATATATTATTGTTACCCATGATATGTTTTCATGGGTTTCACCAGTTGGAATATACTTGAATGTATAGCTATCACTTCCATTCTTTCGTAGAAGAACTTCATCAATTCTTCTTGCATCCGGTAATCCTACCGTACCATCATAATAAAACCCCATAACTTACCTCCTATTTTCCTAAAATGATCATTTGATTAATAATATGTTGTATAGCTGCGGGTAAACCTTTTGGTGTAACACCACTATCAACTAAACCTTGTAGGTACTGCATTTGTAACTCTGTTAAACGGACTGTTACTATCCCTGTTTTCTTATCTTTCATGATTACCTCTTGTTATTATGATTTCTTAATTCCAGATTTTGAGCGTAAAAATACCCCAGCATTTCACTGGGTTATATTCATCTTTTCAAGTTTGGATGATACTTCTGTACTGCTAATTTAAGTATAGGTTGCGTTTCAAAAACGTTTCAGAAATTATTTTCTATACCTTCATAGTTATTTATCAACTTCTGAAAAACAGTACTCAATACTACATTTCTGTTCATAAGTATTTAGTAAATCACCTTCAAAAATGGCTCCAAATGACGTAAAAAAGCCCCGCATTTGCGAGGCTAATTTGTAGTACTTTAAAGTAGTAGTACTAAATGATATCAGGTATGTTCAAAGTTTTGTCAAAACCCATCAGCACTTGACGAACATTCTTTAGTGTTAATTCTAATAGTTGTTTTTCGATATTGTTCGGTGCATGTTTTGTAGTAATTTCGCCTGTTTTGAAATTAACATCCATGCAGGATGATCTTAGACACAACTCGCCTTTGTCTTCGATGTAACTGTATGCAATCAAACTACCATCTAAATTCAATGCAACACAATGCATGGTATAGTCAGTGTGATATTCAAATTTAATAATAAGGATTTTATCATCACTCCCATTATGCTGGATTATTTTTATTGATTTTAATAATTTCTTTAATGCGTTATTGAATTTCTCACGCAATTCTACATTGCTGTGGTTGCAGATTGAATCTAAATCCATATTAAAATCATCATTACTTACATTAATATTCCGCATTAGTTCTGATAATTCATTATTAATTTTATCCTTTTCCTTTACCCTCTCTCGTCTCGCTTTAGTTAACGAAACAATTTCCGCTGTACTATCAGACGTATTCAGTAAAGTTTCAATTTCATCTATTTCTGCCGTAACAATCATCATTTTTTGTTGCAGCAAACTTATTGCAGGCGTATTGTTTTCATTATTGCCATATATTGTTCTAAAATCTATATTTTTAACATAATTGATTACTGCAACCTCACATTCTTTATAACGAATCAAGCTACTACTGCAGATACCTAATTTTGAGCGTTTACCTAAGCAACGCAAATAATCCCCTTTTTCGGTAAAGTGACCTACTAAAGGCTCATTACAAACCCCACACCTTGCCACACCATTGAATAATGATATTTGTTTCGATGAAGTTCTTACCTTCTTTGTTACAGCATTAGCATCAATTTTCCGTTGGATTAATTCAAATAGATTAACATCGATAATTTCTGGATAAATCTTTATCTCTCTTAATTTCCAATCCGCTTTTGACTCATTTTTTTTACGCTTCCCACTCAACCAACCAATCAATCGCCGATCTCTGAGCATTGCATTTATGAATGTAGTACTGAATGCTTTCTTATCGTACTTACCACCAACTTTGTTTAAGTCGCGAACAATAGCGGTAACACCCTTACCATTAGCGTAATCATCGAATATAGTTCTGATACGCTCGACTTCAAGCATATTCAGTTTGTAATTATCACCATCAACTACCAGCCAGTACGGTACATTACGTTTTAGTGCAATACCTTCATCAACGGCTTTGCGTTTCAAATTCGCCCAGCTTTTGGTGATCATTCTCGATTTTCGTTTACTCTCCTGATACGCCCTTTCAATGCTTGTCGATAGTTGTGTTAGCTTGTGATCAAGCCTATAGCTGAATATTTGCTCCGTTTCGACTTCGATAATATCGATATTACGCTTGAGCAGGAATGTAAATTCATCTATTGCGTCATAGCCTTGCCGCCTGGAAAAACGGTCAACGGATTCAATCAGTAAGCATCCCGATGTTATCTCTCCGTTAGCTACTCGTTTTTTGAATTTTCCGAGGGACCCCTTTGTGAAGTTGTGCCCTTTGTAACCACTTAATCACTCGTCAGAATCCAGTATTTCATAGTTCTGTGGATCTAACTGATAGCCAAGTTCGTTTGGTAACACTGCATTCTCAAGAAAATCCATTAACGTATTGATTTGCCTATCAATTCCAAAACCATCGATTTGCTGTAAAGTCGATACTCGTGTATAGATATATGTTTTGGTCACTTTTGCTACATCCTTGAGTACTGGTATGTATTAATACTATCATTTGTACCCACGCGATCGTGCAGACTTTTGCCATTTTTCTTCCCCTTATTCGTGCCTGACCCTGAACAAAATAATAGCAAATTATGGCCGGGCGATTAGCGTAAGGTTTTGGGTAAGCAGCCGTAATGCTGGCGGAAACGGGCGGTAAAGCGCGAACTGGAAAGGTACCCGCACTGCAAGGCAATCTCCCCGACAGGCAGGCGGGTTGACTGTAACTGAGACAGCGCAACTGCCATGCGCACCTCCTCCACAATCTGGCGAAAGCTGTGGGACTCTTCGCGCAGTCGTCGGCGCAGGGTAGGCACGCTGACCGCCAGGCGACTGGCAACGTCCTGCGCGGTCCATGCCCGGGCGGGGGACATCATGATAAACTGCCGCACCTGCTCCGTAAGATTGACGTTGCGCTCAATAAGTAGCGGCCCAGCCACCCCGTCATGCAGTAACGCCAGCAGCAGCCCAAAGGCCTGATGCTTTTGCAGTTCATCGGAAAAATTAT
>Ga0308165_1003347_pt1 | contig 17333 bp, 15 predicted proteins | sample PhyWR2_FD_201032 | JGI IMG/M metagenome (GOLD analysis project Ga0308165, IMG submission 201032) | Phyllosphere microbial communities from UC Gill Tract Community Farm, Albany, California, United States - DLSLW.R2 | ecosystem: Host-associated > Plants > Phyllosphere > Unclassified | place: USA...
AAATCCGTTAAATAGAAAATCATCGTTCTCTTTAAGGAAAACAAAATCAAAAGAGTGATCTAGAATATATCCATGAGAAAGTATATAAGATTTGTTGCCAACGTCTCTTTTAATTTTGACATAGTTTTTCTCTATCTGGTGTTTCTCTATTTTCTCAAAAATTGTCATATCAATTATTAATATCCTAAACCTCCGGATTTGCTAATTTACTGTGCCTGTAGCCGTAAGCAAAATAAACCACAAGACCAATTACCAGCCAGATACCAAAACCGATCCAGTTTGAGATGCCCAGTTCGCACATCATATACAAGCAGCTGATCAATCCTAAAACAGGGATTAATGATAAATTTTTGGTGATACAATAATAAGTAATCACCACGCAGATGATTAAGAAAATCCACATTGGGATTTTGTGTTTAAACAGGCCCCAGCCACTTTCGTATTTCTTTTCTACTGATACTTTGGATGCAGAAATAAACTGTTCGTAACGATCGGCAGGCAATGCGCTCAAATAAGATTCTGCATCAACTTTCTCCGCTAAGATAATTTGTGGAGCTGCATTTTTAACAATTTCTTCTTTTACTATTTTAAGTTCGTCGCCGCTTAGGGAAGTCACAAAACTTACCGTTTGGATGGTTTTAGGCGAATTGAAAAAGAAAGCTTTTGTCTCTTTCCCATATTTTGTAAAAGCAAAAATAATCGTCGCAATTAAGGCAATTGGAATAATGAATTTACTGTTTAAATAAGGTATTTTAAACTTCCCACGTTGTACATCTGGCCTGTTCTGTAATACCAAAACTCCTGCACAAACCAATACGAAAGCGAAAAGCGTTCCAATAGAACAAAGATCGGTAACGATGGTCAGGTTCATAAACAATGATGGAACGGCCACAACAAAACCAACCACAATGGTTGCAAATGAGGGTGTTTTATATTTCGGGTGGATTTTTGAAAACGATTTTGGCAATAACCCATCTCTACTCATGCTCATCCAGATGCGTGGTTGACCCATTTGAAAAACCAAAAGTACACTGGCCATGGCAAAAACAGCGCTTACTGCAATAATACCGCTCATTAATTTTAAATTAATCTGGTCAAAAACGAATGCTAGCGGATCGCCTACAGCTAGTGTATCCGATTTAACAATGCCAGTTAAAACTAAGGCAATGGCTACATAAAGGATGGTACAGATAATAATTGCCCACATCATTCCGCGGGGAAGATCACGCTGTGGGTTTTTACATTCTTCGGCGGTAGTAGAAATGGCATCGAAACCGATATAAGCGAAAAATACTGCCGAAACGCCTTTTAAAACTCCGGCAACACCATTAGGCGCAAACGGATCCCAGTTTTTTGTATCTACATAAAAAATACCAACGGCTAAAACCAGAAGAATTACGGCCAATTTAACCACCACCATGGCATTACTGGCATTGCGGCTTTCTTTCATACCGCGGTAAATTAACCAGGTAATTAAGATGATAATGCCCAGGGCCGGAATATCTGCAACCAGATGAAAACTACCGATTGTTGGAGCGGTAAGCCATGCATTATTAGCCAAAGCTGTAGCTGTATCTAAATCAGCAAGGTTTTTGCCTGCTGCTAATAGTGCTTCTGCGTGTTTATGTCCGTTGTATGCACTCAAATAATCCATGGTCATCCAATCGGGTACATGGATACCATCTATGCCAAGTGGAGGTATTTTTATGGTAGAGAGTAACCCGGTAAAGTAATCAGACCAGGATATGGCTACGGTAATGTTGCCGATGGAATATTCCATAATGAGCGACCAGCCGATAATCCAGGCTACTAATTCACCAAAGGCTACGTAAGAATAAGTGTAAGCGCTGCCAGAAACCGGAACCATAGAAGCGAACTCTGCATAAGCAAAAGCCGCAAAACTACAGGCAACAGCTGTAAAAATAAACAAAAAGATTACCGCCGGACCGCCATCTGCACTGGCTTTGCCAATCGTACTAAAAATTCCTGCTCCAATAATTGCTGCAATTCCAAAAGCTGTTAAATCGCGTACTCCGAGTGTTTTATGTAATGTATTTTCATGGTCGCCATAGCCTTTTGCCGCATCTTGTAATATCTTGGAAATAGATTTCTTTCTGAATAGCTTTTCGAACATCTTTTGTTTGATTGTTTCCTCAAACTTATAAAAAGTTTGGCTAAAAACGTTTAAAGCAGGATATAATTTTCATTACACTCTATTCAGGGGATAAATCCCGTCATAAATAACCTGATTTATTAGATTTAAGTAAAAATTTGTAAATATTTGGCTTGAATAATCCTTTATTTGATTTGCATAATTTTAGACTAAATGAAACTGTTAATTTTGTCGCTCTTAATCAATCAAGCAAATTAAAACCCATAAAATCTTGTTTGATTGGAATATTTATAAGTTACTACTGTCACCCTATGAATGCAAATACATCACAAATTAAATATATCAAAGAAGGTAACCAAGGTTTAGCCACCATACTGGCGTTTGCTTTAATTCCGCTTTCGGGTTTTGCTACCGATATTTATATCCCTTCGTTACCCACAATGGCTGGCGAAATGCAGGTAAGCAACGTACAAGTACAGCTAACCTTGAGCATTTTTTTAATCAGCTATGGGGTAGCCCAACTTTTTATCGGTAGCATACTTGATAGTTTTGGAAGGTATAAGATCTGTTTATACTCGCTATTAATCTTTGCTGGAGCCAGTATTATCATCGCTACCACGCATAACATATACCTGATTTATCTGATGCGCATTATACACGGGCTTACCGTAGGCGCAATTGTAGTGGCAAAAAGGGCTTACTTTGTCGACCTTTATGAAGGCGACCAGCTAAAACACTATCTCAGTATGTTTTCTATTATTTGGTCAACCGGACCAATTGTTGCACCATTTATTGGCGGTTATCTGCAAACGGCATTTGGCTGGGAATCTAACTTTTACTTTTTGGCTGGTTTTGCATTGGTATTTGCTGTACTTGAACTCTTGTTCAGTGGCGAAACATTAAGGCACTTTACCGATTTTCAACTCAAAAAGATTACTAAAATCTATGTTGAAATGATTAAAACCACCAGTTTTACCCTTGGTATTGTGATGTTGGGTTTGGCTTATTGTATGGTGATGGTTTATAACATGACTGGCCCGTTTATCATTGAACACCATTTCAACTTCTCTCCGGTTATTGCAGGTTACAGTTCACTGTTTTTGGGCTTCGCGTGGATGGTTGGCGGCTTTATCGGTAAAGCAACCATTAACAAACCTTTTTTTAGAAGGTTGATGATTAATTCGCTATTCCAGGTGGCTTTTGTGATCTTGATGATATTGAGTTTAAATTTTGTTTCCAATCTGTGGTCGTTAATTTTCTTTGCCTTTCTAATTCATGTAGGGGCAGGGTTTACCTTTAATAATTACTTCACTTTTTGTTTGAGCAAGTTCCCGAAAAATGCAGGAATAGCAGGCGGATTAACGGGAGGGATCACTTATGTAATTGTTTCTTTTTTGAGTTATGGCATTGTAAACCTAATCCCTGCCAAAGATGAGCGCAACCTCAGCTACAGTTATCTGATCATGATCTTAATATCGGTTTTGGTGATGTTTGTTATTCTTAAGCTCAGGAAAAAGGATGAGGCTTAGGGGAATGTCTTTAAGCTATTGTTAATCACGGATGCAAACAGATAAACACGGATTTTGTATCTCCGACTGGTAGGTATGCACCTTTTTTATCTGTGCAATAGTCTGGCAAATGCAATGTGTGGGAGTTTAATACTTCCTTGTTGGGAAGTTATTTAATTCGGCCTTCCTCATCCGTTACGCTGGTTTTCCGCTCGCGGTTTGCCTTAACATTACTGCTGCCGAAAATATAATTGAGGCTTAACCTGTAAACTCTGCTTTCTTGTTTTTGGGTTAGGTTATAATCTAAACCCGAAAGTGCACTGCTGATTCTTGCTTTTCTGGTATCGAAAACATCATTGGCTGCAAGTTTAACATTGAGTTTCTTATCAAAGAAGGATTTCTTGATCCCAAAATCTAAGCCATAATAGGGCTTAATGGCATAGGTGCCATAAATCTGCGAAGAGGCATATTCTCCTGAAAGTTCTGCTGATGTTGAGGGGCTCAGGGTAAATGTATGACTACTGTTGATCATAAAATTCACTTTCTTTCTGTTGTATACGCCATTACCCAAGTTTGCGGTTTTGATCTGGTTATAGGTGCTAGTTAGCGTATTGTCCATGCTCCAGAATTTGGTAATTGAAGTTGGATAGCCAATCGTTAAATCGTAGGCATATTGTTTGTCGAGGTTTTGAACGGTTTGATACAATGTTTTCTGCTCATTTTCTGGAAGCAATACATCAATAATTAAGTTGTTGGTGATGCTGTAACCCAACGAAATATTTAATGTTTTTTTATAATTGTAAGCCAGTTGAAAGGTGTTGGTGTATTGTGGGTTAAGAAAAGGATTTCCTTGGCTAAAAGTATATAGGTCAACAAAGTAAACAAAAGGATTAAGTGATTTATAATCAGGCCGATCTATCCTTCTATTGTATGAAAAACCGATTTCATGATTGGGATTTAAAGTTTGGTTGATGTTAAAACTTGGGAAAAAATCAAAGTAACTGCGCTTTACAAGCTTATTGTCGCTAATGGAGTTGCCCTTAGATTTGGTTTGTTCGGTTCTCAAGCCAATTTCTACGCTGGTCGACTTAAACTCGTGCTTTAGTGTAGCATAAGCAGCATTGATATTTTCGTCGTAAATAAAACGGTTGCTTCTGCCTGCATCATTCTTCCAATCTGTTCCAATTAGGTTTTCGAACCTAAAATCATTGTCTGTACTTACCCAACTGCTTTTTAAACCTACAGCTAATTTAGTAGTGGTGTTAAGGGGAAGTGTATAATCAATTTTCGCAGCTTTAATTTTAATTAAAGAAGGGGTGGCATTTCGAAAGATAGCTGGTGATTTATACATCGAACCATTTTGGTAGAAGAATGAGTTTTGGTAAATGGTATTTTCTTCACTGTTGTATTTCGCATAATCTAAATCGATCGATAACTCCTGACCTAAGGTATCAATAACGCTTTTGTAATTAAGGTTGTAAGCCTGATTGCGGTATTTATTCTTTGCCGGGTTATCCGCAACGATCGATGAGTCGACCTGTGCAAAACTTCGGCCAATAGCGGTAAGACCGTTAGATACATCGTGGCCATTGTTAAAGTAACCTGTGGTGAGGAAACCTAACGTGTTTTTATCGTTGATGAAATAATCAATCCCAGCTTTATAAATTTTGTTATGTGTAGATCTTGTTTGCGTATTCGATTGATGGAAATAAGTATTTTGATCACTGCCATTTACTACTCTTAAAATATCCAGGTTTTCGGTAGCTTTATTGTTGTTGTTGGCAAAACTGCCAAAAATGTTCAGGTTTTTGTTCCTATGGTTAATGGATATTCCAGCATCGCTTTTTGGATTCTTGCCATAACCAAAACCTAAGTCAACATTTCCATTGGTACCATAATTGGCATTCTTTTTTAATTTGATGTTGAGCAGCCCAGCGTTTCCTTCCGCATCGTATTTGGCAGATGGGCTGGTGATCAGTTCGATCGTTTTTATTTCATTGCTATTTAAAGATCGCAATCTGGTAGCCAACTGTTCGGCAGATAAATAAGTCGATTTTCCATCGATGAGCACATTTGCACCTGACTTTCCCTTTATGCTGATGATCCCATCCTGGTTAACGGATACACCTGGCATTTTAGCAAGCACTTCGAGGGCAGTATTTCCTGTAGAAACAATGCTGTTTTCTACATTCATTACGGTTTTGTCGTTATGGCGCTCTATTAATGCTTTCCGGGCGGCTATCACAACACTTTCGAGTTCTTTTACATCAGGTTTCAGGTGGAAGCTTAAATCTAGACTGGTTTTGCCTGTAAAAGCTTCGTGTATTTCTTTTATAGGTTGATAACCTACAGCCTTCACCTCTACGGTGAATTTATTTGCCGGGAAGTTTGCCAACATATACTTCCCTTCATTATCAGTAGTAACTATTTTAATAAAAGAAGTATCTGCCAAACTGGTAAATTTGAGGCTAGCGGAGACTTTAACACCATTTTTTGTTATTACCATACCACTAATGGTGATTTTTGTGGTCTGCGCAGAAACTAAATTTAAAAATAACAGCGAGAGCACAAAATACGGAGCGAATATTTTCATTTAATTAGGGAACTGATGATTAGTTTTTCCTTTATCTGATTAGGAATTGATACGAAACTAAATCATTAGGTGCATTAAGCCCTGGATTTTAACAATTTTTAACCCAATTAACATTTTTTTACATTCGTTTAGTTCAAAGGTTCATTTGTCATTTGTCTACTAGTAGTTCAGCATCTATTGTAAAGGTAATCGTTTAGAAAAAGCGCTTAGGGCTTGGCATGCTGAGCGGAGTCGAAGCATATTTACAGCAGCAGTGTTTCCCAGCCTGAATGGCAAGGGAGGCGTGGCAAACTTTCACCAAACAAAGAAGTCGTGGCATTTTGACACGACTTTCAATTATTTAACTATGAGGGGAAAAGCCTTCCAGCCCCCCACCTCCAAACTAACCCAATTTCTCCAGTTCAGCTTTCACAAAACTTGCTAACTCCTTTACATATTCGGCGCTGAAATCGAATTTAATTCCTGCGGTTTCATATATTTCGTTCATTGGTTTAGTGTAACCTAAAGAAAGTGCGGCCAGATATTGTTTCAAAGCCTTTTCAGGGTTTTCTTTATAATTTTTCCAAACGGCAATGGCGCCTAACTGGGCAATTGCATATTCGATATAATAAAAAGGAACCTCGAACAAATGCAGTTGCTTTTGCCATCCGTTTCCAAATTGTTGTTCCAAATCAGTCCAATCGGCAAAGCCTGCACCAAAGCGGTTAAAAATCTGTTTAAAGGTTTCTTCACGGTCGGCAGCCGTGTGGTTAGGATTGGTATAAATCCAATGTTGAAACTGGTCGATCACGGCAACCCATGGTAACGTTTTTAAAACATCGGCCAATTGCTCTTTTTTAGCACGGTTTAAATCTTCTGCATTGTCGAAATAAACATCCCAATTGTCCATAGAGATTAATTCCATGCTCATTGAAGCCAGCTCAGCAACTTCAGAAGGACAGTGTTTAAAATCGTTTAATTCTAAGTTCGCGGTTAAAAAAGTATGTACCGCATGACCACCTTCGTGAACCATTGTGGTTAAATCGCGCAAGGAGTTTGCCGAATTCATAAATATAAACGGTGCCCCGGTTTCTGCCAGAGGATAGTTGTAACCACCCGGTGCCTTGCCTTTTCTGCTCTCAACGTCAAAAAGATTATTGGCTTTCATGGTAGCCAATTTTTCGCCTAATTTTTGATCAATGGCGTTAAAGCAGGCAATACTTTTATCAATCAGTTCTTCGCCATTGTTAAAAGGTTTTAAAGCGGGTTTACCACTTACGCTTACTTCTAAATCCCAAGGTTTTAAAACTTCTAAGCCTAAAACTTCGCGACGTTTTTCGGCCTGTTCTTTTAAAATAGGCACAATCTCTTTTTCTATGGCATTGGCAAAATCGTAACAATCCTGCGGGGTATAATCAAAGCGGCCCAAAGCCTGGAACATATAATCGCGGTAATTCTCAAAGCCAGCGTTTAATGCTACCTGGGTACGCAATTTAATGAGTTCGTCAAAAAGGATGTTTAAATCGTCTTTATCTATCAATCGACGTTGCTGGATGGTTTTCCATGCATTTTCGCGCACCTCGCGATTTAAATCTTTGATAAAAATCGAAGCTTGCTCCAAGGTATATTCCTGACCGTTTAGCTCCACACTCATTGCACCTGTAGTGCTTTGGTATTTCTGCTGTTTCACTTGTAACTCAGTAAACAGCTCGATGTTTTCGTCGCGGTAAAGTTCCAGTGCTTTTTTAATGGCGCGACTGTATACGAAATATTTTTCTTTGTCAAGATCCTCCATAAACGGACTTTCGACAAACTTTTTGTTTAATTCATTGGCTAATGGAGAAATCTTCGGTTCTATTTCTGTTGCAAAATATTGAAAGTTTTTAACCAATTCTTCGTTGGCAGTATCGCAGCTCATTTTAATATATCTCCAGGCGAAATCTTCTTCCAAAGCGGCTTCAAGCTCCGAACGGTCTTTTAACCATTGCTCTAGTTCAGTCGCGTTGTTGATTTCGCGGTTCTGCAGTTCGGTGAAAAGTGGTGCTAAGCTTTCCCAGGTAATGGTTAATTCCTGAGGGATGTATGTTCTGGGTTTTTTCGTTATAATCATAGTATTTAATTATTGAATTAGAGAATGATGGAAGGATAGAATATTTATCGTTCACTCATTCAATAACTCACTCATTCTGTCATTTTTATTTATGTCTTAAATATGCATCTATTAAAAAACATGCTGCAAATACCACCGATGCATAACCGTTTAAAGTCTGAAAGGCTCTATTAACTTTGCTAATGTCGTTCGGTTTTACCAGTAAATGCTGATAAACCAGCATCGAACAGAAAAACACAATACCTACGTAATATACCCAACTGAAAGATGTAAAAAACACAGGCAAAATTACACATGTGGCCGACAGTATATGTAGCAGTACGGAAACATTTAAAGCATTTTTAATGCCAAGTGCGGATGGAATGGAGTGTAATTTTTCTTCACGGTCAAAATCTTCATCCTGTAGGGCGTAAATAATATCAAATCCACTTACCCAAAATAATACCGTTAGAGAATACAATATAGGAACCAATGCAAAATGTCCGGTTACGGCAATGTATGCGCCTATAGGGGCAAGGGATAGGCCTAAACCAAGTACCAAATGACAAAGCGCGGTAAAGCGTTTGGTGTAGCTATAAAATAGCACTACAAATATTGCTACAGGTGATAAATAAAAGCAGAGCGGATTGATGAAGTAGGTCGTAATTGCAAAAAGTACACAATTGGCGATTGCAAAGATTAAGGCTTCATTTGCCGAAACTTTACCAGCGGGTATATCGCGCATTTTGGTACGCGGATTTTTAGCATCGATATTTCTATCCAGGTATCGGTTAAAGGCCATAGCCGAGTTACGGGCAAAAACCATACACAGCAAAACCAGAATGAGCTTATACCAGGAAAATGGGTTTTCTGTTGTGGTAACGCCCAAAAAGAAACCAATCATAGCAAATGGTAACGCAAAAACAGAGTGGGCGAATAATACGAGTGAAAAGTATTTTTTCATTTATTGGAAATAGGTTAACTGTATAAATCGGTTAACGGGTTAATTGTTTAGTTGGGGTGATGGCTAATAGTTAAATGGTTCATGGGTAAGATGCTTTAAATAAACCTTCGTAATTATAATACTAAATATCCTAAGTCAAATTTATTTTGCATCATGCTCTCGACAACTATACCATCAACTATAATCTATTCAACTATGAACGGTATGCTATTAGGCTATGTACTATAAACCATTGACCAATGAACTAATGACTAATGAAACATTGAACTAAAACTTCTTATAATCTGTTGGTACAACAAAATCTTGATTTACTTCATAGATGAATTTTAAAACCTCGTCTTTTCCGGTTCCTTTTTCTGCCGAAGAAATAAAGGTGGCAGGAATTTCTTCAAAAAATTCACCTAGTTTCTTCTTAAACGCAGCTACATTTTTTTGGGTGGTTGTCATGCCCTGTTTATCAGCTTTGGTGAAGATTAAGGAAAAAGGAATCTGTTTTTCACCTAACCAATAGCAAAATTCAATATCAATTCCTTGTGGCTCTAAGCGGCTATCTATTAAAACAAAAACACATTGCAGACTTTCTCTTTTTGTAATGTAGGCACGGATAAATTTCTCCCATTTTTCTCTACTGGTTTTAGAAACCTTCGCGTAGCCATAACCTGGTAAATCGACAATATACCACTTCTCGTTTATCAGAAAGTGGTTGATCAGCTGGGTTTTACCAGGGCGTTGAGAGGTTTTGGCCAATCCATGTTGATTAACCAACATATTGATCAATGAAGATTTACCCACATTAGAACGCCCGATAAATGCATATTCAGGCATTGTTGGTGCTGGCAGAGCCGAAATTTGGGTGTTGCTGCAAACAAATGTTGCCGTTTTGATAATCATGGTACAAAGGTAACAATTAGTTTTGAGTTGAGGGTTTGGAGTGTGGAGTAGAAAAGCGACGGTCGTCAGCAATTCGTAAAGTTTAAGGCAATCGCTAAACTGCAAACTCCCAACTGCAAACTCTTTTCTCTATCTTTGCCACATATCATGAATCAGAATATCACCCCATACCAAATAGACGACGCAACTAAAAAAGAGCAGGTTGCAACCATGTTTAACAACATTTCTGGCACTTACGATTTTTTAAATCATTTCCTTTCTTTGGGGATTGATGTATTGTGGCGTAAAAAAGCGATTAAAGAACTGGTTTCCATCCATCCAAGAACTTTGCTTGATGTAGCTACAGGGACTGGTGATTTTGCTTTTGAGGCCATTAAAAAGCTTCATCCCGAAAAGGTGATCGGTGTGGATATTTCTGAAGGCATGTTAGAAGTGGCTAAAAAGAAAATCAACGAGCGTAGTTTAAATGAAGTTTTTACTGTTCAGGTGGGCGATTCGGAAGGTTTGCACTTTGATGATAGTACCTTTGATGCCATTACATGCGCCTATGGTGTGCGCAATTTCGAAAATCTCGAAAAAGGATTAACGGATATGTACCGGGTGTTAAAACCAGGAGGGAAAATGGTGGTATTGGAGTTTTCAAAACCAAGGGTATTTCCGGTAAAACAACTTTATAGTTTTTATTTTAAACAGGTAACACCTTTCTTCGGTAAATTATTTTCTAAAGATGCCAGAGCCTATACCTATCTGCCAGAATCGGTAGCTGCTTTCCCTGATGGAGAAGATTTTACCAAGCTGATGGAAAAAGTTGGCTTTAAAAGTACCAAACAAAGAATTTTGACGTTTGGAATAAGTTCGATATATATAGGAACCAAATGATCAGAAAATTAAGCCTCATCTTTTCTCTTTTCGCTATTTCTACAACTGCCTTTGCTCAAAACTGGGGTGGTGGAATTGACGATGAAGATTGGAGTTTTGGTTTTAATTTTCAATACATATCTGCCGAGTACAAAATACTAAAGAATGCGAATTGGAGATCGCCTTTTTACGAGGTACCAAATTCGTTAGGTGTTTCTTACGATCCAAATTCGGGCGTTCCTGTTACTTCAAAACTAAATTCCATTTCCAGTACGCCTTCCCAGGGTTTCGGATTGGGTTTTGTAATGAATAGGATGATCTCTGATAACTTTGATATCAGGGCAACCCCCTCCCTTATTTTTAGCGATAGGACAGTTACGTACGAATATGAGCCAATGGCTCCGATTAATGTAGGTAATGGGCAAACGAAAAACTTTCAAACTTTGGTAGAGAAAAAAGTACAGGCCACCATGTTCGAATTTCCATTAGGATTAAAAGTTAAGTCCGATCGCTTTAACAATCTTCGTGTTTATTGGTTGGGTGGCGCAAAATATTCGATTGATATTGCCTCTAAAAAGAAAACCTTCGACGAAGGGGAAACTGCCGTGAATAAGTTATTAAAAAACCAAAGGAATTATCTTTCTTATGAAACGGGCATTGGTTTCGATATTTATTTCGAGTATTTTAAGATGTCGCCAGAAATTAAAATATCTTATTCGAAAAATGATTTGCTTCAGCATGATGATACTGCCTATGCCAATCCGATAGATAAGTTGAAATTACGTCAATTAACATTCAGTTTGATTTTTCAATAGTCAAGCATTCCAAAAAAACTTACCTTTGTTGGTGTAGGTAAATCGTAAAGATGATATCTTATGACCTACTGAGACTTAAAATTCATAAACATGTCTAAAATCGCGTTAATTACAGGTGCAACTTCTGGTATTGGTGAAGCTTGCGCACATATATTTGCACAACAAGGATACAATTTAGTTTTATTGGCACGAAGGGCAGACCGTTTGGCTAAAATTGCCCATCATTTAGAAGATAAATACGCCATTACCATTAAACAGGTTTTAGCTGATGTACGTGATAAGGAAAGTCTTACTACAGCTCTGGAAGTATTGCCAACAGAATGGAAAAAGATTGATGTACTGATAAACAATGCGGGTTTAAGTCAGGGATTAGATCCAATAGATAAAGGAGATACCAACGATTGGGATACCATGATTGATACCAACGTGAAAGGTTTGCTTTATGTAACCAAAATCGTTTCCAACTGGATGATCCCAAACCAATCGGGGCATATTATTAACATTGGTTCTATTGCGGGTAAAGAGGTTTATCCCAATGGAAACGTATATTGTGCAAGTAAACATGCTGTTGATGCTTTAACCAAAGGTATGCGTATTGATCTGCTTAACCATGGTATAAAAGTTACGGCAATTAATCCGGGAATGGTAGAAACAGAATTTTCTGTAGTCCGTTTTAAAGGTGACGAAGAACGTGCAAAAAAAGTGTACGAAAATTTTGAACCCCTAATTGCAGATGATATTGCTGATGCCATTTGGTATGTAGTAAGCAGACCAAAACATGTTAACATTAACGACATGCTCATTATGCCAACCGCACAGGCCACAGCTACAATTATAAATAAAACCCCCTAGCTCCCTGAAGGGGGAACATAAAATTGGGAGGGAAATAACAAAATAATTTTTATTTTAAACTAATGAAAGGAAAGCCCCTTTAGGGGTTTGGGGTTAAAAATGATATCAACTACAATAGATCAGGAAATAAAAAAAGCCATGTTGGCTAAAAACAGTGCACAGTTAAGAGGTTTAAGAGCCATAAAAGCGGCCTTACTTTTAGCTAAAACCGAAAAAGGTTCTACTGAAGAAATTACAGAAGAAACTGAGCTTAAAATTCTTCAGAAACTGATTAAACAACGCCGTGAATCTGCTGATATTTACAAACAGCAAAACCGCGAAGATTTATTTCAGGTAGAAGAAGAAGAAATTGAGGTAATCAATCAATTTTTGCCTAAACAATTGGATAGGGTAGAGGTTGCTGCAATTATCGAAGCAGTAATCAAACAATCTGGCGCTACATCGGTTAAGGATATGGGTAAGGTAATGGGCATGGCAAACAAAGAACTGGCTGGTAAAGCCGATGGTAAATTAATTGCCGAGATTGTTAAAGAAAAACTAGCTTAAGCAAGTTGGAAGCCTAAAGCTTTTTATAAATTACATATCTTGATACTTAATTCTTGTCTCTTGATACTATAAAAAAGGTTTTTATACCGTTTTCAGTTTTATTTCAGAAAAATGGCTTAGAAATGCATAAATTTAATTTTACTCTACTAACTTAGTAGCACAATACCATCTAGAATATATATGACTTACCCGATAATAGAAGAAGACGGATTTAAATACATCGAAGCTGGAACAGGCGAGACACTGGTATTGCTGCACGGCCTAATGGGCGAACTAAGCAACTGGGAACTGGTTATCGAACAGTTTAAAGATCGCTATCGTGTAATTATCCCTATTTTACCCATTTACGATCTACCTATTTTAACATTGGGTGTAAAGGCGCTTTCGAGATACCTTCATCGCTTTTTAAAATTTAAAAATTTAAATCAGGTCGTGCTTGTTGGTAATTCACTTGGTGGTCATGTTGGTTTGGTATTTACGGTTGCACACCAGGAGTTTGTTAAAGCCTTGGTATTAACCGGTAGCTCAGGTTTATATGAAAATGCCTTTGGCGGTTCTTTCCCTCGTAGAGAGAGTTACGATTATATCAAAGAGAAAGTAGAGTTTACGTTTTACGATCCTGCAACAGCTACGAAAGAGCTTGTAGATGATGTATTTAAAACCGTTAACGACAGATCCAGGGTAATCAGGATTTTAACTATGGCCAAATCGGCCATCCGCCATAACATGGCCAAGGAATTATCCAAGATTACAATACCTGTTTCCTTAATTTGGGGAAAAAACGATAAAGTTACTCCGCCAGAAGTGGCAGAAGAATTTCACCAGTTGTTGCCCAATTCTGAGTTGAACTGGGTAGATAAATGTGGACATGCACCTATGATGGAGCATCCCGCAGCATTTAATGCATATTTAGAGAAATTTTTAGATAGAATATTGTTGAAATAATGTTTGCTGCAGAAATCATATCAGATGCAATTCCATCATTAAGAACCGATGACACGGTGCAAAGAGCTTTAGATCGTATGAACGATTTTAAACTAAAGCATTTGCCGGTTGTTAACGAGGTTACTCTGTTGGGTTTGGTTTCTGAGGATGATCTACTAAACATTGCCAATCACGATACCCTTTTAAGCGATGCTGCGGTTAACATGTTAAATGTTTTCGTGTTAAACAATGCGCATACCTATGATGTAATCAGGCTATTGAGCCAGCTTAAATTAACTGCTGTGCCTGTATTGGACCAGCAGAAAAACTACCTTGGCTTAATTTCCATTAACAACATGGTAAATGCCGTTGCCGAACAATATGCTATAAACGAACCTGGTGGAATTATCGTTTTGGAGATTAGTAACCGTGATAATTCTTTGGCACATATTGCCCAGATCGTGGAAGCTGATAACGCACAGATCCTTTCTTCTTATGTTAACGCTTTCGAAGATTCTACACGTTTAGAGGTAACATTAAAAGTAAATAAAACAGAAATTACTTCATTGGTAGCTTCTTTCGAAAGATATGATTATCTGGTAAAAGAAGTATACAATAACACACAGATTGATGATGGGTCGCAGGAGCGTTACGATTCTTTCATGAACTATTTAAATGTATAAACCTACTTTATGAGGATTGCAATTTACGGGAGAGATTTTAATGATACGGTTTTGCCCTACGTTCAAGAGGTTTTCAATCATTTAGCCGAACACCATATTCAGCCTGTTTTATATTCAAAATTTAAAACATCCCTTCATGGCAAAATAAAACTGCCAGCCAATATTATTATTTTTCATAACCATGCCGAATTAAAGGAACATGCCGATGTATTGTTAAGCCTTGGCGGTGATGGAACTTTATTGGATACCCTATCTTTAATCCGCAATTCAGGGATACCCGTAATCGGGATCAATTTTGGCCGTTTAGGCTTTTTGGCCAGTATCAATAAAAACGAAATCGGATCAGCTTTACACGCTTTAATTAATGAAGAATATACTTTAGATAGTCGCTCTTTACTGATTTTAGAATCCGATAATGGTCTGTTTGGCGAAGAAAACTTCGCGCTGAACGATATTACCATTCACCGCAGAGATAATTCGGCGATGATGATTATCCATGCTTCAATGAACAATGAGTTTATTAACTCCTATTGGGCTGATGGATTAATTATCGCTACACCAACAGGCTCTACCGCTTATTCTTTGAGCTGCGGTGGCCCGATTATCTATCCGGATTCGGAAAATTTCGTCATTACACCTATTGCACCACATAACCTTAACGTTAGGCCAGTAGTAGTATCTGATAGTAATAAACTTTCTTTTGAAGTAGAAGCAAGAGAATCGAAATTTCTGGTTTCTTGCGATAGCCGTACCGTAACAGTTGAGCGATCGGTAAAAATCAGCATTAAAAAAGCCGATTTCTGTGTAAATCTTATTCGACTTAACAATGAAACGTACTTAAACACGTTAAGGAATAAATTATTATGGGGCATTGATACCCGTAACTACTAAGTATGACGCCAAACAAACTCCTATTAATTATTCTATTCTTCATTTTTGGTAAACAGATATCGTTTGCCCAGGAGGGTACGTGGGAGCTTGGTTTAATGGGCGGTGTTGCAGGGTACATGGGCGACTTGAACCAAAATAACCCTTTACAGATTAGTGGCCTTTCTGGAGGTGCTTACGTAAAACGGAACTTCAACCAATATATAGGTGTACGTTTAAATTATACTTACGGACAGGTTAAGGCAGATGATTCTTATTCAAGCAATGAGCAGTTTCGCGAAAGGAATTTACGTTTTAAAACGATGCTCAACGAATTTAGCGGTTTGATCGATTTTAATTTTTTTAATTTCAGGATCGGTGGGGGCACAAGGCAGTTTACACCCTATTTGTTTACCGGTGCAGGCCTGGTTATTTTTAAACCTACCGTAAAAGTTGACGGCGAAAGATACCGGTTAGATCACCTGGCAACTGAAGGGCAGGAGAATGGATATCGAAATGCCGTTTTAACCATTCCATACGGGATAGGGTTAAGGTACAATTACAAAGATACCTGGAGTGTTTTTACCGAAATAGGTTACAGAACGCCACTTACCGATTATATAGATGATGTAAGCGGCCGTTATCCGGTTAACCCTGCATTTGTTGGAAATGGCCAAAATCAGGTTAATTTATCCGATCCTTCACGCTATCAAATTGGAGAGCCGGGAACACAAAGAGGCGATTTTCGAAAAAGGGACACTTATCTATTTGTTAGTGTTGGCATATCTTTTACCTTTGTATCCTCAAAATGCTATTCCTTTTAAGCTGATTTTGACATAATTAATGGGATTTAAAGAACAAATAGACTATAGCCGCCTACCAAAGCACATTGCCGTAATCATGGATGGTAATGGAAGATGGGCGAAAGGCCAAGGTAAAGTGCGGGTTTTCGGCCATGAACAAGGCGTGCTTTCGGTAAAAGACATTGTAGAAGGTTGTGTGGAAGTAGGTATCGAATACTTAACGCTATATGCTTTTTCAACTGAAAACTGGAACAGGCCAAAAGAAGAAGTAGATGCACTTATGCAGATTCTTATTTCTACCATCAATAAAGAAACCGAAACACTTAATAAAAATAATATTAAGCTTAATGCTATTGGCAACATTTCATCATTACCCCAAGAGTGTATAGATGATTTAAAAGAAGCCATGGGAAAAACGGCCCACAATGAAAAATGTACTTTAACGCTGGCGTTAAGTTACAGTGCAAAATGGGAGATTATAGAGGCCGCAAAAAAAATTGCCTCGGCTGTTAAAGATAATACCATATCGTTAGATGATATTGATGAAGACCTGTTTTCGTCAAAATTAACTACAGTAAATATACCCGATCCTGAACTGATGATCAGGACAAGCGGAGAGCACCGAATCAGCAATTATCTGCTTTGGCAAATGGCTTATACCGAGTTTTATTTTACTGATGTTTTATGGCCGGATTTCAGACGAGAAGATCTTTTCGAGGCCATTGTAGACTATCAAAAACGCGAACGCCGTTTTGGTAAAATTAGCGAACAATTAAACTAATTTTTCTTTTAACACTTTTTAACAAGCGTTTAAACTAACTTAGCACCACTTTTATACGATAAATGAA
>Ga0308165_1003348_pt1 | contig 17328 bp, 13 predicted proteins | sample PhyWR2_FD_201032 | JGI IMG/M metagenome (GOLD analysis project Ga0308165, IMG submission 201032) | Phyllosphere microbial communities from UC Gill Tract Community Farm, Albany, California, United States - DLSLW.R2 | ecosystem: Host-associated > Plants > Phyllosphere > Unclassified | place: USA...
GACGGCAAGGACTTGCAGGCTATGTCTGACAAGGAACGCCGCCAGATTATCGGACGCGATATTTCGATGATCTTTCAGGAGCCGGTTGCAAGCCTTAATCCGTGTTTCACGGTCGGCTATCAGCTTGAAGAGGTTCTAAAGCGCCATTTGGGGCTTAAGGGTTCTGCAAGCCGTGCGCGTGCGATTGAGTTACTTGAACTGGTTGGTATCCGCGATGCGGCCGAACGGCTGTCGAGCTTCCCGCATCAGATGTCGGGCGGTCAGTGTCAGCGCGTGATGATTGCGATTGCGATTGCTTGTAATCCAACGCTGCTGATTGCCGATGAGCCAACAACCGCGCTTGACGTGACGATCCAGAAGCAGATCCTTGATCTGCTGATGCGTCTTCAGATTGAACACGGCATGGGCCTTATCATGATTACCCATGATATGGGCGTTGTAGCGGAAACCGCTGATCGCGTGATCGTGCAGTATAAGGGGCACAAGATGGAAGACTCCGACGTGTTGTCGTTGTTTTCTGCGCCAAAGCACCCATATACGCGTGCGCTTCTTTCAGCACTGCCGGAAAATGCGACTGGCGATCGTCTGCCGACGGTTTCCGATTTCGTCTTTTCAAGTAATGGCGCAGGAGAAGCGTGATGAGCGAGATCGTTCTCGAAGCGCGCGACATCAAGCGCGATTACCATGTTGGCGGCGGTCTTTTTGGCAAGCCGAAAGTCGTTCACGCTGTCAAAGGCGTGAGCTTCAAGCTCGAAAAAGGCAAGACGCTGGCAATTGTGGGCGAATCGGGTTGCGGCAAGTCAACACTTGCCCGCATTCTGACGATGATCGACCCACAGACCTCCGGCGAACTGTTAATCGCTGGCGAGGATGTGAACATCGCCCGTGATGGTCTGACAGCAGACATGCGCCAGAAGGTGCAGATCGTGTTCCAGAACCCTTATGGCTCGCTAAATCCGCGCCAGAAGATTGGTGATGTGCTGGCTGAGCCTTTGCTGCTTAATACCAAGATGTCAGCCAAAGAGCGCCGCGAAAGAGCGATGGAAATGCTGCTCAAGGTTGGTCTTGGCAAGGAGCATTTCAATCGCTATCCGCATATGTTCTCAGGTGGTCAGCGTCAGCGTATCGCTATTGCACGCGCATTGATGCTCAATCCGAAGCTGCTCATTCTTGATGAGCCGGTTTCGGCGCTTGATCTTTCGGTTCAGGCACAGGTGCTTAATATTCTTTCGGATTTGCAGGAAGAATTTGGCCTGACCTACGTTTTCATCAGCCACGATCTTTCGGTCGTGCGTTACATCGCTGATGAAGTGATGGTGATGTATTATGGTGAAGTGGTTGAATACGGCCCGCGTGAACAGGTTTTCAGTAACCCGCAGCACGACTACACCAAGAAGCTTTTTGCTGCGACCCCGCGTGCAGATGTCGATGCAATTCGTGCGCGTGTTGAAGCGCGTGCGGCTGCTCGTCAGGCCGTACAAGCTTAAAGTCTTGGTTTGAATGAGAGCGCCGCTCTGATTGTATCAGATCGGCGCTCCAATCATTTGTTTTAACGCGTATCTTGTCCAAAAGCCGTTTCACACTTTTTGGGATGCGCTCTAAAAAACGCCGCCCTTTGAAGTGGGGTTTTTGTTGATCAGTTTGATCCGCGCTGTTGGTGCCAGGCGAGCGCCCGCACAATATCGTCGGCGGCAATTTTGCCAATAATCGCGCCGTTTTCCACAATCCCCACATCGCCGCCGCTCTCTGCTACAGCGCTCATCAGCTCGCGGATCAGCGTGTCGCGTCGAGTCGTCGCTGCAAAGGGGCGGGGTGCTGCATTGCGATCAAATGGGGTCATGATGTCGCCCGCGCGCAAGACGCCGAGCGGATTCATATGGGCAACAAAATCTGCAACATATTGATTGGCGGGTTGCAAGAGGATTTCCTGCGGCGTTCCGCACTGGATAATGCGTCCACCCTCCAGAATAGCAATCCGATTGCCGATCTTCATCGCTTCATCCAGATCGTGGCTAACAAAGACGATGGTTCTTTTAAGCCGTGACTGAAACGCCAGAAGCTCATCCTGTAAGCGGGTTCTGATAAGTGGATCAAGCGCTGAAAAAGGCTCATCCATGAGCAGGATTGGTGCGCCGGTGGCAAAGGCGCGAGCGAGGCCGACGCGCTGTTGCATGCCACCAGAGAGCTCGCTCACCTTGCGCTTGGCCCAATCTTGCAGACCCACCAGCTCAAGCTGTTGACGTGCCTGCGTAAGTCGCTCTTCCTTCCGCATACCGGAAATTTCCAGCCCAAAGGCAACATTTTCTTCAACCGTTCGCCATGGCAGCAGGCCAAATTGCTGAAATACCATAGAAACGAGTTCGGTGCGCAGATGCCGCAAAGTTCCGCGATCTGCTTTGCCAACATCAATGGTTCGCTCGCCATCGCGTACGAGAACGCGTCCGCGTGAAATCGGATTAAGGCGGTTAATGGCACGCAAAAGGGTAGATTTTCCTGAACCGGAAAGTCCCATCAGGACCAGAATTTCGCCTTCCTGAATATTGAGCGAGCAGTCATGCACACCGAGAACCAGATCGGTTTCGGCCTGAATTTCCGAGCGCGAAGCACCGCGATCAGCTAAGTCCAGAGCGTTATCGACCTTGTTGCCGAAAATGATGCTCACGTCTTCTACAGAAATGATCGTCATAGCCGTATCTCTTTTATTTTTAGCGCATAATCCCGAAAAGTTATGCAATTTTTCGGGATTATGCTCCTACTTGTCGCGTGAAGCGCGGAAGATGCGGTCAAGCACGATGGCGACCACGACGATGACAAAGCCCGACTCAAAGCCGAGTGATGTATTGACCGAATTGAGCGCCCGAACCACGGGTACGCCAAGTCCGTCTGCACCCACAAGCGCTGCAATCACCACCATGGAGAGCGAAAGCATGATTGTCTGTGTCAGGCCTGCCAGAATTTGCGGCATTGCGTAGGGCAACTCGATTTTCCAGAGAAGCTGACGACGGGATGCACCAAATGCTTCACCGGCTTCGATCAGCGATGACGGTGTTGATGAGATGCCAAGATGTGTCAATCGTACCGGCGCAGGCAGCACAAAGATAGCTGTTGCCAGTAGCCCGGGCACCATGCCGATGCCGAAGAAGACGATTGCCGGAATGAGATAGACGAAGGTTGGCAGCGTTTGCATCAGGTCGAGAATGGGACGCATGACAGCATAGAGCTTGGGGCGATGTGCTGAGGCAATACCGAGCGGAACGCCGATAGCCATGCAAAGAAAGCAGGCCGAAAGCACGAGCGTCAGCGTTTTGAGCGTCGCGTCCCAGTAGCCCTGATTGATGATGAACAAAAAGCCAATGATGGTGAGCAGCACGACGGAGATCCGGCGCTGGATGAACCAGGCAATGGCTGCAAAAATAACAATCAGAACAAGTGGCTGTGGGAGCTGCAGCAGATACAGCAAACCGTCGATGAGCCACTGCATAACGGCAGCCAGGCCATCGAAAAAACCGCCCATGTTGTCTGTAAGCCAATCGACAACCGATTTGGCGGTCGGTCCAATTGGAATTTTATAGTCCGTCAGCCAGTTCAACGATCATGTCTCCTGCTGCGTGCTTTTTCTGTTTATTTATTTGTAGCAAAAATATCAGGCCGCAGTCATCTGCGGCCTGATGCCTTATAAATTAAAGACCCAGCTCTGACTTAACGGCTGGCAGTCCTTCTTTGCCATCAAGAGTGGTGACACCGTCGAGCCACTTGTCGAGAACGGCAGGGTTGGCCTTGAGCCAAGCGGTTGCGGCCTTGGCTGGTTCTTCACCATCGTCAAGAATCTTGCCCATGATCTCGTTTTCCATTTCAAGCTGGAATTCGAGATTGGTGAGGAATTTGCCGACATTCGGGCATTCCTGCGCATAGCCTGCGCGGACATTGGTTTCGACAGTCGCTCCACCAAGGTTTGGGCCGAAGAAATCGTCGCCGCCGGTCAGATAAGCGATTTCAAAGCGCTTGTTCATCGGATGCGGCTCCCATGCGAGGAACACAATTGGCTGCTTGCCACGAACGTTTTTGCCAACCTGCGCCAGCATGCCCTGTTCGGACGATTCAGCCAGTTCAAATGACTTCAGTCCAAAAGCATCCTTGCTGATCATGTCGAGGATCAGGCGGTTTCCGTCATTGCCCGGCTCAATGCCGTAAATTTTGCCGCCGAGCTTATCTTTGAAAGCGGCGATGTCTTTGAAGTCTTTGAGGCCTTCGTCGTAAGCATATTTTGGTACGGCGAGCGTATATTTTGCGCCTGTCAGATTGGTGCGAAGTGTCTCGACGCTCTTGTCATCGAGATAAGGCTTAAGATCGGCGGTCATGGACGGGTTCCAGTAACCGAGGAAAACATCAATGTCTTTCTTGCTCAGCGACGCATAGGTCACCGGCACGGAAAGAACCTTGATGTCGGTCTTGTAGCCGAGGCCCTTGAGGATTTCGGTGGCGACAGCCGTGGTCGAGGTGATGTCGGTCCAGCCAACATCGGAGAAGCGGACCGTGGAGCAGCTATCAGGCTCGGCAGCATTGGCCGCTGCGGGAATCGCGAAAATTGCTGTCGTGAGCGCGAGCGCACTCAATGTACATTTGAGCGAAGGCGTCGAAATCGGCTTCATTTTTCTCTCCATTAACCGGTCCGCTTTAACGGTTGATTGTTTTTCCGGTTCCAGCTTTTAGCAAACACCAAAGATTTCGCCGATCAAGTACCAATGCGGCGAAAATATATCTGATTGCGACCTTGAGGGGTGTTGTACTCGTTTTTCTGGACCGTCAGGCAAAAGATTCTGCATATAAGGCGTGTTGGGACCCAAGCAGTGCGAAGTAGCGCCATGTTACCCACAGGCGGCAGCGTTTCAACCCTTGCCAGCTGAAAACCTTCGATAATCTCTCTGAGTTGCGGGTCAATGGTTGTCGAAAAGCCAGCCACACTCTATTTGAAGAGGATAAAACTCGTCAGCGCATGCTGGCCGGTGTTTGGCGGCATTTTTAGGCCGCCATCGCGGTAGGGTAAAAGTGTCAGAGAGCCTGTAATTGCAGGCAACAGGAAGGACTTGATACAGTGTGGAATGCAGTTCGGGGCGTTTTCTCCTTCCTTGGCCGTTTTATTGCGGCACTGGCACGATTGATCGCAGTGCCGCTTGGCGCATTGTGGCGACTTTTTCTCACATTGGGAAATTTGTGGAAAGTTGCCGTTGCGGTGTTCGTGATCGGGTTTGGGGGGCTTTATGTCTACTTTATCTGGCAAACGCAGGTCTGGACAAACTTCAATCCTGACTACCCGGCCAGGTATAGCTATCAGGATGCCGTCACGCCGGGTGAAGTCGTTCAGACGAAGCCTGCGTCGATCGCTTCAACACCTGCGCCGACTGAAAACAGCGCAAATGGTACAGACACCACACCTGCAACGGGAAATAGCGAAACAACACCACAATCTGAAACGCCAGCGCAGCAGAAGCCAGTGCAAGCAGCACAGATACCCACAACTGCGCGCAAATGTTCGCCTTCAGCAATTGCCGAAGTGGCTGCTGATCTCACCGATTTCAATGTCAATCAGAACGCTTGGATTTCGTCCATGCTGCTCTACAAGCTTGGTTTCTTTGGCGTTGATTGGGATCGCACGCCGTTCCTTGATAACAAAGCTTCGTTCCAGCGCGGTATCAATGCAGCGGTGCGCCGGACTTCCATTGAACTCGTCGATAATATTGGTCGTCTGCGCGGCACATCGCAGATTGATGGAGATTTGCAAAAAGCGCGTGGCAATCTCCAGTTTACAGAAGATGCATGGTATTTCGGCCTGAGCCCATTTGGCCCCAAGTCGCCAACACCGACCTATTATCGTTCTGCAATCAAGGAACTGCGTTCTTTCAACACGCGTCTTGAAAACTGTCAGGCCACATTCGATGCACGCGCCGACAATCTGATCCAGTTTGTTGATCGTATTGCGAGCGATCTCGGTTCGACTTCGGCCATCCTCAAGGATCGTGCCGAGAACTATCATAGCGGTTGGTTCGATACGCGGGCTGATGATCGCTTCTGGTTCGCCTATGGCCAGCTTTATGCTTATTATGGTCTGTTGCGTGCCGCGCATTCGGATTTCCGCGGTGTACTGGCAGAAAAGCATTTGGATGGCGTCTGGGATGAAATGGAACGGCAGATGCGCTCTGCACTCGATATGCAGCCATTTATTGTTTCCAATGGAAGCCCGGATGCGTGGTTTACACCATCGCACCTCACCACTATGGGCTTTTATATCCTGCGCGTTCGTTCCAATCTGGTCGACGTGAAGCAGGTTCTGGAGCGTTAATCTGCAATGGAATTGCCAGCACTTTTGCGTCAGGCTGTAGACGCGGCGCTTGAGGGAGTGGCTTTGGCCGATCTCAAGCGTGCGTCTGAGGTTTTGTCAAAGCGCTATCGTGCGGAAACGCGCGATGGACGCCTGCATATTTCCGATGACTTAGCCGCTCAGGCTTATCTTGCGGCGCGTCTGCCTGCGACCTTTGCCGCAGTGCGTGCGAGCCTCGAAAGCGTTGCAGAATTGTGCCCGGATTTTGCGCCAACATCGATGCTTGATGTTGGCTGTGGGCCGGGGACGGCTCTCTGGGCTGCACGCGAATGCTGGCGTGATTTATCGTCCGCAACGATGATTGAGGCAAGCCCGGCAATCCGCGCTGTGGGTAGCAAGCTTGCGGCAAATGTCGGTCTTGAAACTGATTGGCGGGCGGGCGATCTAATCAAGGAACAGCTTGATTTCCCACATGCTGATCTTGTGACCATTGCCTATGTGCTTGATGAATTAGCGCCTCTTGATCGCAAGGCGCTCGTCGAAAAGCTCTGGGCTTCGGCCCAGCATGTGTTTGTGATTGTGGAACCGGGAACACCCGCTGGCTGGCAACGTATCCTCGATGCACGTAAAGCGTTGATTGCGCAGGGTGCCCATATTGCAGCACCCTGCACACATCAGCATCAATGCCCGGTTATTGCGCCCGACTGGTGTCATTTTTCCCGCCGCGTGGCCCGTTCGCGCATTCATCGCCTGACCAAAGATGCAGAAGTGCCATGGGAAGACGAGAAGTTCACCTATCTGGCTGCAACGCGTGATCCATCGCTTGCAGCGTCAGCGCGAGTGATCGCACCAACGCGGGTGGGCGGCGGCAAGGTTTCTATAAAACTTTGCAAGGATGATGGAAGCGCTGAAGAGCGTCTGGTTACAAAGCGTGACGGCGAGCTTTTCCGTTGGGCCCGCCGTGCCGATTGGGGTGACGCTTATTTATGATGCTTGCAGAACCGGCCGCTGCTTAGGGCGCGTGATGAGGAACACTATCGCGGCAGCGGCGAAGCACATGGCACCGGCCAGAATGAGTGCGGGCGTGTAGCTGTCATAGTCGGTTCGGACAAAGCCTGCGAAGGCTGCGGCTGCGGCTGCTCCCACCTGATGACCGGTAAATACCCAGCCAAACACCATGCCAGCTTTTTCGGGGCCAAATTTCTCTGCCGCAAGCTTCACCGTTGGCGGCACAGTCGCAACCCAGTCGAGGCCATAGAAGACGGCAAAGAGTGCCAGTTCGTAAAGGGTGAAATCGGTAAAAGTCAGATAGATCAGTGAAAGCCCACGCAAAGCGTAGAACCAGAACAGCAGCCAGCGATTGTCGTAACGGTCTGTCAGCCAACCCGAAGCAATGGTGCCGATCAGATCGAATGCCCCGATGACCGCCAGAATGCCCGCAGCCCCCACCGGAACGATGCCGAAATCGCCGCAAAGCGCGATCCAGTGGGTTTGGATCAGACCATTGGTGGAAAAGCCGCAGACAAAAAATGTGAGAAAGAGTACCCAGAAGGTGGTTGTTGAAGAGGCTTCACGCAATGTCACCAGAGGTGACAACAGCAGGGCACCAAACTGTTTTTTAGGTTCTGGCGCAGGCATAGGAGCTGTGCGGCCATAAGGCTTCAGGCCAAGATCGGCCGGATTATCGCGCATCAGTATCAATACCAGCACGAGTGCTGCCAAGAGGAATGACACCACAATTATCAGAGATGACCGCCAGCCGATGTTTTGGCTGACGCTAGCGAGAATCGGCATAAAAATAAGCTGACCAGTCGCGTTGCTCGCCGTCATCATCCCAACCACCAAACCGCGCCGTTTTTCAAACCAGCGAGCGGCGACAGTTGCGCCCAGCACCAATGCTGTCATGCCAGTGCCAAGGCCGATGACAACGCCCCACAGGCCAACCATCTGCCATTGCTCAGTCATGAAAATCGAGCCGACGAGGCCCGATGCAATCATGATGAGTGCCGCCATCACAACGCGACGCAGGCCGAACTGGTTCATGAAGGCGGCTGCAAACGGGCCCATCAAGCCGAACAGAACAAGCCGCAAAGCCATGGCAAAGGAAATATTGGCATTAGTCCAGCCGAATTCGCTCTGAAGCGGTTCGATTAATATGCCCGCAGAACCCATTGCTGCTGCCGTCGCCAGCATGGTGAGAAAGGTCACACCAGCGACGACCCATCCATAATGGATGTTTTTGAGTGCTAGAAAGTTGGCGAGGCGGGTTGAGATCATCTTCGGCACTCTCTGTTTCGGCTGGATTTCGACCAGCCACATATTGGAAGACGAAACCGCCCGTTATTTAAAACGAGGGTGGGTTTCGGTCATTGTTTTCAGTCAAAGCGTATTTATTGGCGGCTACAATGCACCAAGAAGCGCCAGCAATTGCTCGACGCCTTTGTTACCAAGTCGCGCTTCGATTTCGGTTTGCGCCTGATCCCACAATGGTCCTCCTAGCGCGACGAGTCTGTGTCCTTCACTGGTGAGGGCCACACTTGTCTCGCGATGGTCATTACTGGAAGCGGGTTCGATCAAACCCATTTTTTGCAGCACCTTTGCATTCCGCCCCATGGTCGAACGGTCCAGCTCGGCAATGCGTGCTAGTTCGGTCAGTGAGATCGCAGTTGCATGTGAGATTTTTCGCAGCAGGCTGAACTGTGCCACGTTGATACCAAGCGGTCCCAATGCTTCATCATAAATGGCTGAAGTTTTTCGGGCTGCTAGACGCAGATCTATGCAAATACAAGAATGAGACATGATGCGGGTATATACCCGCATCATGTCTTTGGCAATATGCCGAAATGAATTTTAAAAATTGTGGCTCGTCCTCAAGAGAAAGAAGACGGAATTAAACTGCGATATGCGATGTTTCCTTGACCTCTTCCATCACTGCGTAGGTGTGGGATTCACGCACGCCGGGTAGTGAAAGCAGTGCTTCTGACAGGAAGCGCCGATAATGGTCCATGTCGGTGACGCGGGCTTTGATTAAATAATCAAACCCGCCAGCGACCATATGGCATTCCAGAATATCGCGATTGCCGCGCGTGAATGTGGAAAATGTTTCAAAGACTTCCGGTGTGGTGCGGTCTAACTTGATTTCAATGAACACCAACATGGAGCGGTCGAGCATCTTGGGCGACAGATGCGCCGAATAGCCGAGAATATACCCTTCACGTGTCAGGCGTTTGACCCGCTCTGCGGTGGCGGTCTGGGAAAGATTGATACGGTCAGCCAGTTCGGTGTTGGTCAGCCGCCCATTTTCCTGAAGCGCGGACAAAATACTTTTGTCCATCACATCGAGATTTTTCATTGTTGTCCCCATTGACCAACCTGCGTGGGTGGCTTCTTTATTTGTTTGCAAATGATTTGCGCACGAAATGAATCCGAATTCCACGTCTGGCGCAAGACCAAATTATTGATGCGGTATTGCAAATTTCTACATTGACGCGATTTGCGAGGGACCATCGTCCTGAAATGAAACATTTGGATGTGAAGGCTAGAAGCTATGGCAATTTATGGTTGTAATAAGAATGCAACTCATGGTAATGTTCATACATACTGAAAATTATATCTTACTTGTAAATTTTGCATTGGGGCGCGCCCGTTTAGACCAGATGAAGGTGCCCGCTACCTTTCGTCTGCATTGCCTTCATTATGGGCAAGGGGAAAATCCGGATTACCTTATTGGGTCCGGATTTTCTTTGCGTGTTCAATTTTGGAGACGTGTAAGTGGTATGCATTTTCCAGTTGCAAGCGATGCAAGGGAAGGCTAACAGTAGCGCCATGAACATTTCGCGCATTGACACAAAAATCTGGTGGTGGGCTCGCTAAAAGCGGCCACGCAGGCGTTTGTGCATTTGCGTTTTAGATAAGGCCGCTGGGATTATCCGGGCGGCCTTTTTGTTTGGCTGCTTGAATGGTCATCGGTAGGGGAAGCCGAGTTTTAGAAGTGTTCGATAACGAATAACATTTGGGAATTGCCAGTCATGAATGCGAAAATTGCGGATAGCGAGATATTCAGGCACGAAACAGCGGGCGGTATTGTTGTCGAACGCGTGCGCCATTTGACTACTTATAAGGGAGCTATCGAGACTTATATCGATGCGCTCAATGAGCGGCGGGGCGCGGTCTTTTCTTCCAACTACGAATATCCAGGCCGCTATACGCGATGGGACACGGCAATTGTCGATCCGCCAGTCGTGATTACCTCACGCAATCGCCAGATGCGCATTGAAGCGCTGAACAAGCGCGGCACGATCCTGCTGCGTCCGATCCTCAAGACGGTTCAGGCGCTTGCCGAAGTGAAGGTCGATAAGGCCGACGAAGATCGCATTGAGCTAACGATTGCTGAACCCACCGGCACATTCACCGAAGAAGAACGTTCGCGCATGCCATCGGTGTTCACCGTGTTGCGTGCGATTGTGGGCCTTTTCTTCTCCGAGGAAGATGCAAATCTCGGCCTTTACGGTGCGTTTGGCTACGATCTCGCGTTTCAGTTTGATCCGATTGAATATAAGCTCAAACGTCCGGATGATCAGCGCGATCTGGTGTTGTTCATTCCTGATGAAATCTTTGTGGCTGACCACTACTCCGCGCGCGCTTGGGTGGATCGTTATGAGTTTAGCTGTGGCGGCTCGTCGACGCATAATCTTGCCCGGGCAACGCCCGTGCAACAGTTCAAGCCTGCGGAACGTGACCTGCGGCGTGGAGATCATAATCCGGGCGAATATGCCAAGCTGGTTGAACGCGCAAAAGAAAGTTTCAAGCGTGGTGATCTGTTTGAAGTCGTGCCGGGACAGACTTTCTATGAGCGCTGCCATACAGCTCCTTCCGAGATTTTTCGCCGCCTGAAGTCGATCAATCCGTCGCCGTATTCCTTCTTCATCAATCTCGGCGAGAGCGAATATCTGGTGGGCGCTTCGCCGGAAATGTTTGTGCGCGTCAATGGTCGTCGCATCGAAACATGCCCGATTTCGGGCACGATCAAGCGCGGCGATGATGCGATTTCGGATTCTGAGCAGATTCTGAAATTGCTCAATTCCAAGAAAGACGAATCCGAACTGACCATGTGCTCGGACGTGGATCGCAACGACAAGAGCCGTGTTTGCGAACCGGGTTCGGTACGCGTTATCGGTCGTCGTCAGATCGAAATGTATTCGCGTCTGATCCATACGGTCGATCATATTGAAGGCCGATTGCGTGACGGTATGGATGCCTTTGACGGCTTCCTCAGTCATGCATGGGCTGTGACCGTGACCGGCGCGCCAAAGCTCTGGGCTATGCGCTTTCTCGAAGAAAATGAGCGCAGCCCACGCGCATGGTATGGCGGTGCCATCGGCATGATGCATTTCAATGGCGATATGAATACCGGTCTGACCTTGCGCACCATCCGCATCAAGGACGGTGTGGCTGAAATTCGCGCCGGTGCAACACTGCTGTTTGATTCCAATCCGGAAGAAGAAGAGGCAGAAACCGAACTGAAAGCTTCGGCGATGGTTGCAGCTGTGCGCGAAGCCGCGAAGAGTAATCAAGTGGCTGAGGAGCGCGTTGCTGCCAAGGTGGGCGAGGGGATTTCAATCCTGCTGGTCGATCACGAAGATTCCTTCGTGCATACACTCGCCAATTACTTCCGCCAGACGGGTGCTACGGTTTCGACGGTACGTTCGCCGGTCGCCGAAGAGGTGTTTGATCGCATCAATCCTGATCTTGTTGTGTTGTCTCCCGGACCGGGTACGCCGCAGGACTTTGATTGCAAGGCGACAATCGATAAGGCGCGCAAGCGTCAGCTGCCGATCTTCGGCGTCTGTCTTGGGCTTCAGGCACTCGCCGAAGCCTATGGCGGCACGCTTCGCCAGCTGCGCATCCCGATGCATGGCAAGCCGTCGCGTATTCGGGTTTCAAAGCCAGAACGGATTTTTTCGGGTCTTCCGAAGGAAGTGACAGTCGGACGTTATCACTCGATCTTTGCCGATCCTGAGCGTTTGCCGGATGAGTTTCTGGTGACTGCGGAAACCGAAGACGGTGTCATCATGGCTTTCGAACACAAGAAAGAGCCGGTAGCTGCGGTGCAGTTTCATCCCGAATCTATCATGTCGCTCGGCCATAATGCTGGCATGCGCATGATTGAAAATGTCGTGGTGCATTTTGCAGCGAAGCACAAAGCACGTCGCATCAACGCCTGATCGCTTTTTCCACGAACCAAATCTGAAACCGGCTGCAGTCAAAAACTGCGGTCGGTTTTTCATTTATTGCCTTATAAAATCATGGCTTTTTCGATCTGCTCCAGCGAACCATTTGCAACTGTAATGCATTGCATTCGCAAGAGAAAATTAAATGCTGCAAGCCAAAAAACAGAGTTTCGAGATTTAGATTTTATGGGCTATAGAACAGCCATTGAAATGCTGCTCATCGGAGTTATCCGATAAGAATACGCAGTTGGCTTGCAGACTGCACATCGTGCTTTGTGCGTTTATAAGGACGCGCGGCGCTCTAAGCCCGACTCCGATTTTCGGGATAAACTAAAGAATTGAAGGTTCCTCATGGACGCGAATGCAAAGGTTCGGCGGCTTGCCGCTTGGTCAATTCCCGTTGCAATTGGCGTCATGGGCCTCAAATATGTAGCCTATGCGCTGACGGGATCAGTGGCGCTTTACTCTGATGCGCTGGAATCCATCGTTAATGTGATAGCGGCCTTTGGTGCATGGTGGGCCATCAGTGTCAGCCATAAGCCAGCGGATGAAAATCATCCCTTTGGCCACCATAAGGCAGAGTATCTTTCGGCTGTCGTTGAAGGCGTACTGATTACGATTGCAGCGCTCTTGATTGCAAAAGAAGCATGGTCCGCGTTGCAGACACCACATGTGATAGAAGAACCTTGGTTGGGTTTGGCCATCAATACGGGTGCTGCTGTCATCAACTGCTTGTGGGCAATGCTGCTTATTCGTACTGGTCGTAGTGCGCGTTCGCCTGCGTTGGAAGCAGATGGCCAGCATATTATGACCGATGTTTTCACGTCTGTCGGTGTTTTGTTGGGTCTTGTGGGAGCCGTCATTACAGGCTGGGCGATTCTCGATCCGCTACTCGCAATTCTGGTTGCGATCAACATTCTCTGGCAGGGCTGGGGGGTCATCAATAAATCTGTTCAGGGATTGATGGATATTGGTGTCGAACCCGCCGAGGAAATGCGGATTCGCGATGTGATTTCAGCAAATGCCGGTGGCGCGATTGAGGTTCATGATCTCAAGACCCGCATTGCAGGCCGGGTTACTTTCATTGAGTTTCATCTGGTTGTGGCAGCCGATATGAGCGTGGGCGACGCGCATGTTATTTGTGATCGTATAGAAGATGCACTTAAAAAGCAGATCGAAAGCGCGCGCGTTGTGATCCATGTCGAGCCGGAAGAAGAAGCAAAGCTGCCGATTGGTACAAGCTCCGTTCCATTTGCATAGTGAGCATGACGCGCATCTTATCCGAAAACCGCTTCACACTTTTCTGGATGGGCGTGATCGAAATACCGGCTTGCGCGTTTTAAGCCCCGCGTGTAAAAGCTTGTCCATGGTTATGAAGAACGCAACATCTATGGAACATTCGAGCGCCGCTTCAAGCGCGCGCGTGAGCGTTTGCGTTCTAAACTCGCTTCTTACCCTCGGCCTTAGCGGCGATCGCCGGGCTCGTTGAAAGGAGCGTCCGGCGGTCGATGACAGTCCCGCTGACGCATGCTCCTTTCTCAAAATCCACAATTGAATTTTAAGACGAGATATCCGTGTCGTTATGACAGTGTAGAACTGCTCAGTACGCCGGGAGGATGAGATGACCATGAATCACAACGTAAACACGCCGAATTCCGCTGTTAAGCATAAGGGCATGCCGGACGCGGCAGTGAAGTATTCACCCTTTCCGTTTCCGAAGCTCGACGACCGCACCTGGCCGGCAAAGCGCATCGAAAAGGCACCGATTTGGTGTTCGGTCGATTTGCGCGATGGCAATCAGGCGCTGGTTGATCCAATGGGTCACGACCGCAAGGAACGCATGTTTCGCTTGCTGGTCGATATGGGTTTCCCGGAAATTGAAATCGGCTTCCCATCGGCTTCGCAGACCGATTTCGACTTCTGCCGCTGGGCAATCGAGCAGGGCGACACACCTGACGAAGTTGATCTGCAGGTGCTGGTGCAGTGCCGCCCAGAATTGATTACACGTACGTTTGAAGCGCTGGAAGGTGCTAAGACGCCGATCATCCACTTCTACAATTCGACCAGTGAATTGCAGCGCCGCGTTGTTTTCAACAAGGACGTCAAAGGCATCAAGCAGATTGCGACCGATGCCGCAAAGATGATCATGGACATGGCTGCGAAAGCAGGTGGTGGTTATCGTTTCCAGTATTCGCCAGAAAGCTTCACCGGCACCGAGCTGGAAGTGGCGCTCGAAATCTGCAATGCAGTGACCGAAATCGTCAAGCCGACAGCAGAGCACAAGCTGATCCTCAACCTGCCATCGACTGTCGAAATGAACACCCCAAATGTTTATGCCGACCAGATCGAATGGATGTGCCGCAATCTCGACAATCGCGAAAACCTGATCATTTCGCTGCATCCGCACAATGATCGTGGAACGGGCATCGCTGCAACGGAACTGGGCCTGATGGCGGGCGCTGATCGCGTTGAAGGCACGCTGTTCGGCAATGGTGAACGCACCGGCAATGTCGATGTGGTGACGCTGGCGCTCAACATGTACACGCAGGGCATCGATCCAGAGCTGGATTGCACGGACATCAATCGCATGAAGGATGTCTACGAATATTCAAACCAGCTGAAGATTGCAGAACGTCATCCTTATGTGGGCGAGCTGGTCTATACAGCTTTCTCCGGTTCGCATCAGGATGCGATCAACAAGGGTATGAAGGTTCGTAAGACCGCCAATTCGCCAGTCTGGGAAGTGCCTTATCTGCCAATCGATCCACAGGATGTTGGCCGCTCCTATGAAGCGATCATCCGCATCAATTCGCAGTCTGGTAAGGGCGGTATCGCCTATATCTTGCAGGCTGACTACGGCTTGAACCTGCCGCGCAATCTGCAGGTCGAGTTCCGTGAAATCATCCAGAACATCACGGATGACGAAGGCAAGGAACTGCCGTCCAAGCGCATTCATGAAGAGTTCCAGAAGCTCTATGTCGAACAGGCAGAAGGCCGCATCAAGTTCGTGGATCACCACACCTATCCTGATCCTGAGCAGAAGGGTCGTCGTATTCTGACCGCTGAAATCACCGATAACGGCGTGACCAAGAATATCGAAGGCAAGGGTACAGGCCCGATTGATGGCTTCATCGATGCGCTGTCGAAATATCTCGGTGTGAAGATGTCGGTTATCGATTATTCTGAACATTCGCTCAAGCAGGGTTCGGACGCCGCGGCAATTTCCTATGTTGAAGTTGCATATCCCGCAGGCAAATTGTTCGGTGCTGGTATTAACGACAATATCGTGAGCGCTTCGCTTGAAGCAATTGTTTCAGCGGCCAATCGCGTGGTTGGTAAGTGACATGATAAAAAAGGCGGCAGAGATGCCGCCTTTTTTGAAAGTGCGTCTCGATCTCATTTTATAAGATAGGCGCTCCAAAATATTTGTCTAAAACGGATATTGTCCAAATACCAATTCCCACAGCCCCTAATACAATTTATCTTCGGATAGCTTGAGGATGCGTTCGCTCTCGTCCTCAATACCGTGCTGCTCCCACTGGCATAGCCAGCCGCCGTCCGGCTTCCGGTCGATATTGAAGATGTTATAACGTGCGGGTGGTTTATGGCCGCCAAAATTCTGGCTGGCAGAGGGTACACAGATCACCGGAACCTTGCCGTTCAGTCCGTCAATGTCATAGCGCGTGGCAAGATGGGTGTGACCATGAATGACCAGTTCAGCACCATGTTTGCGGATGACGCTTTGAAAGCGACGGATGCCATAGAGCCGCTTATGCGTTGGTGTTGCACCGTGGACGGGCGGGTGATGGATCATGACCACGCGGAACAGTCCGCGTGAACCAGCTTCATCAAGCGCCAAAGCAAGGCGTTTGGCCTGTGCGGAGCGGAAATCGCCGCTCGCCATAAATGGAGCTGTCGCGCGCGCTGAGGAGACACCAATCATGGCGACAGGGCCACGCTCCCGCATATAGGGAAACTGGGGTCGTTTGTCCTGGTTGTCTATACCATCTCCGCGCATCCATGGTTCCCATTTGCGACAGGATTTATCGAGTGCACCGGGAACATAGGCATCGTGATTGCCGGGAACGACGGAGACATTATCGGGATTGCCCAACTGCATAAGCCAGTCGTGAGCAATATCGATTTCCATATTAAGCGCCAGATTGACGAGATCGCCCGTGACCGCAATATGATCGGGTGTCTTTGCCAGCATATCGGCAATCAAAGCGTCCAGCACGGTTCCATGCATGGCATTCTTACGATTGCGCAGCCAGTTGATGTAACCTGTGATACGTTTCGACGCCAATTCGCGATAGCGAATACGGGGCAGCGGCGATAGATGAATGTCTGAAATATGGGCGAGGCGAAACATAGTATCGGTGTACTGTATTCTTTTTTAAATCGAAACCGTGTTCAGCGACTTTTTATTGATGTTTTTAGAGCGGTACCTGTTTAAGCGGAATCGTAGGAACATCTCTATTTCTTTTTTCTTACGCAGTATCCTACGCAAAACCGCTTCGCACTTTTGCTGGAAATGCTTTAGTGCAATGATGCTCAAAAGAATATTTCTTCAGGATTGACGGTATGCGCTTCCGCCATTTTTTATTTCATACCTATTTTTTGCTCACACGACCCATGACTTTGGGTGTCAGGGCGATTGTGTTTGATGAAAAGAACAATTCCGTGTTTCTAGTGAAGCATACTTATGTTCCCGGCTGGCAACTGCCGGGTGGTGGGGTTGATAGCGGCGAGACATTTGCGCAGGCGCTCGAAAAGGAGTTG
>Ga0308165_1003350_pt1 | contig 17325 bp, 10 predicted proteins | sample PhyWR2_FD_201032 | JGI IMG/M metagenome (GOLD analysis project Ga0308165, IMG submission 201032) | Phyllosphere microbial communities from UC Gill Tract Community Farm, Albany, California, United States - DLSLW.R2 | ecosystem: Host-associated > Plants > Phyllosphere > Unclassified | place: USA...
GAACTCTTTTATACAAATAGTCCGACCAATAGATCGATTATTTTGATGCCTATAAATGGAGCTATTACCCCACCAATACCATAGATAAACAGGTTTCTGCGCAATAATGCAGTTGCACCTATAGGTTTGTAAGCCACACCTTTTAATGCCAGAGGGATCAGGATCGGAATAATGATTGCGTTAAAAATCACAGCCGACATGATGGCCGATTCTGGCGAGTGCAAGCCCATAATATTCAAGCTTTGCAAAGCAGGGATTGAGGCAATAAATAATGCCGGAACGATAGCAAAATACTTGGCCACATCATTGGCGATGGAGAAAGTAGTCAAGGTACCACGGGTGATTAATAGTTGTTTCCCGATTTCTACAATCTCGATCAGTTTTGTAGGGTCGTTATCTAAATCAACCATGTTACCAGCTTCTTTTGCAGCTTGTGTTCCACTGTTCATGGCTACGCCAACATCGGCCTGCGCTAAAGCAGGGGCATCATTTGTACCATCACCCATCATGGCTACAAGCTTACCAAGCGCCTGCTCATCTTTGATGTAGTTCATTTTATCCTCAGGTTTAGCCTCGGCAATAAAATCGTCAACACCTGCTTTTTCAGCAATATATTTAGCGGTCAACGGATTATCACCGGTAACCATTACGGTTTTTACACCCATTTTCCTTAGGCGTTCGAAACGTTCGCTGATACCTGGTTTAATAATATCCTGCAATTCGATCACGCCAAGGGCTTTTTCATTTTCAGATACGACTAAGGGTGTTCCGCCATTGGTTGCAATGGCTTTTACGTGGTTTTCGATATCAGATGGAAAAATATTTCCGGCTTTCTCTACCATATTCCTGATCGAATCGAAAGCACCTTTTCTAATTCTTCTTCCATCAACGGTATCCAATCCGCTAGAGCGGGTTTCAGCTGTAAACTTGATAAAGGTAGATCCCTCAGGTGTTCCGACAGATTTAATACCTTGCTCGGCAGCCAGTTCGATGATTGATTTCCCTTCTGGGGTTTCATCGGCCAAAGAACTTAACACACAGGCATCTGTAAAAGCTTTGATGTTTACGCCTGCAGTTGGGTAAAAGTTGGTGGCTTTACGGTTGCCGATCGTGATGGTTCCGGTTTTATCTAAAAGTAATACGTCAATATCGCCTGCTGTTTCTACCGCTTTACCCGATTTAGTAATTACGTTGGCTCTCAATGCCCTGTCCATTCCGGCAATACCAATGGCTGATAAAAGTCCACCGATGGTGGTTGGGATCAGGCATACAAACAGGGAGATCAATGCAGCAATCGTAATCGGGGTATTGGCGTAATCGGCAAAGGGTTTCAAGGTTACACATACAATAATAAATACCAGGGTAAAACTGGCCAACAAAATCGTTAAGGCAATCTCATTGGGTGTTTTCTGACGTGATGCACCTTCAACCAGGGCTATCATTTTATCTAAAAAGCTTTCTCCAGGGGCGGTGCTTACCTGAACTTTAATCTCATCAGATAATACTTTTGTACCTCCCGTAACCGAAGATTTATCACCTCCTGATTCGCGTATTACAGGAGCAGACTCACCAGTGATGGCTGATTCATCGATAGTAGCAATACCTTCGATAATCTCACCGTCTGTTGGAATGGTATCGCCTGTTTCACAAACAAATACATCGCCTTTTTTCAATTGATTAGATGAACGGATTTCGACGGTTCCATTTTCCAAAAGCACTTTGGCCGGTGTTTCTTCCCTTGTTTTACGAAGACTATCAGCTTGTGCTTTACCTCTTGCCTCGGCAATGGCTTCGGCGAAGTTTGCAAACAATACGGTGAGCAACAACACTAAAAAGATGAAGAAATTATACAATGGCGATCCCTGTCCACTATGGCTGAAAGAATATACCGTAACGTAAGCCATCACCAGTGTTCCGATTTCTACGGTAAACATAACCGGATTGCGGACCATTACCCTAGGATCAAGTTTAATGAAAGATTGTTTTAGTGCGGTCTGCACTAAGGCAGGTTCGAACAATTTATTATTGGGTTTCATTCGTATGTTTATTTAAGCATGGTAAAATATTCTGCCAATGGGCCTAATGCCAAAGCAGGGAAATAAGAAAGTGCATTTAACACAATGATCACCGCAAAGGTCATCAGGGCAAAAGTTTTGGTATCTGTTTTAAGTGTACCGGCAGATTCAGGAATGAATTTTTTGGCACCTAATAATCCGGCAATGGCAACAGGACCGATAATCGGTAAGAAACGGCCAAGAAAAATCACAATGCCGGTTGATAAGTTCCAAAAGATATTGTTATCGCCCAATCCTTCAAATCCAGAACCGTTGTTGGCGTTTGATGAAGTCATTTCATAAAGCATTTCCGAGAATCCGTGAAAGCCAGGGTTATTGAGCCAGTTTTTTGGCTGAACGGCCCAGGTTGCATCGCCATGACTGGTAAAAACGTAACTCGCAATGGCTGTACCTGCAAGGATCAAAAAAGGACTTAACAAAGTGATAATTGCCGCGATCTTGATCTCTCTGGCTTCTACCTTATGTCCAAGAAACTCAGGTGTTCTACCCACCATCAACCCTGAAATAAATACGGCAACAATGAGGTAAATAAAATAATTTAGTAAACCAACGCCACATCCACCATAGAATGAATTGATCATCATTCCCAATAGTTGCCATGTGCCCGACATGGGCATGGTACTATCATGCATACTATTTACCGAGCCTGTAGAAATAATGGTAGTTACAGTAGCCCAATAAGCAGAGGCCGCTGGGCCGAAGCGGACTTCTTTTCCTTCCATAGCTCCTGTAGTTTGAGAAATACCCATTTTAGCTAAGGCCGGATTTCCACCAAGTTCTGAACTAAGCATAGGGAGAAGCAGCATAAACAAACCAATCGTCATTACACCAAAGATGGTCCATGCCAGTTTTTTCCTACGGATAAAATAACCGAAAGCAATAACCATTGCAATAGGAATGATTACCTGTGCAATGAGCTCAACCATATTGGTAAAGTAACTTGGGTTTTCGAACGGATGTGCAGAATTGGCGCCAAAATATCCACCACCATTTGTTCCCAGATGTTTAATGGCAATCATTTGGGCAGCTGGCCCTCTCGAAACATTAACGGTATCACCCTGTAAGGAAATAAATTGATCTTTACCTTCATAACTTGCCGGTGTACCATTAAAAGTTAAAATTAAAGCCATTACAAGCGATAATGGCAATAATAAGCGGGTGATTGATTTTACAAAGAATTCCCAAAAGTTACCGAGTTCAGTTGTTGTTTTATCTCTAAAAGCTTTAAAGAGTACCACCGCAGCGGCGATACCGGTTGCAGCACTGACAAACTGAAGGAACATCAGTACATATTGCTGGGTGAGATAACTTACACCACTCTCGCCAGAATAATGCTGCAAGTTACAGTTGGCAACAAAGCTAATAATGGTGTTAAAGGCAAGATCTGGGGTCATCCCCGGGTTTCCATCTGGATTAAAAGGAAGTTTATCCTGAAAGATAAGTACAAAAAAACCGTAAAATAACCATAATACATTAATGGTAAGCAGTGCTTTTAACTGCTGCTTCCAGTTCATCTGTTCTATAACATTGATTCCTGAAAGCTTGTAAATTCCAGTTTCCAATGGTTTTAAAAAATCTGTCCAGACTTTTTCTCCTGCAAAAACCTTGGCCAGGTATCTACCCAATGGTATTGCGATAACCAGGGTGAGCAAGAATGTGGCAATAATGCCTGTTAATTCAGTGTTCATTTTTTGATGTGTTAATTGTTCTCCATAAGGGAGAATGGATTAAAATTTTTCGGGTTTGATCAGCACGTAGATCATATAAATAAATACGGCGATGGCGATAATAAATAATGCGATCATAGTGTTAGATTTTTTCGAACCAGTCGATTGATTTGTAAGTAGCCCAGCAGAGCAGAATTAGGATTAAAAAGATAAGTATTATCATGATTGTATTGCTTTGCATGCCATTAGCCAACTCTTGTACCACAAAACCAAAAAAGCGGTTAAATAGCTTATTTACAGATTATTATAAAAAATATTTTTATTAGATTAATATTGAGCATAAAAAAACCTTTCCATTTTGGAAAGGTTTTTTTCATTTGGGAAAAATGGTGCGGACTAAGGGGTTGTCAGTCTGAGCACAGCGTAGAATCGCTTTTGTTTTAGCAATTACTTAAATGAACCTTTAGCTTTGAACATGGCACGAATGGGGTCTGTGTTTGATCGGTCCCTCAGGACGACAAATGTGGTTTGGTGTGCTCGTTTTAGTTTCTGTATCTGTTCCGTGTTTCTGCGCCTCCGTGGAAAACCCCTAAAGTCTTAGAAAAATGCTAAGGCCAGAAAAATCCTTCGACTAATCTACCAGAATGACAATCACATTTAGGAACGCCCATTTAGCTCCAATCCTTCGAGTAAACTGATGTAAATATCAATTCCCTCTTCTATTTCTTCAATGCCGATAAATTCATCAGCGGTATGTGAACGTGCAGAGTTGCCAGGTCCCATTTTTATTGATGGCATATCCAACCAACCTTGGTCTGAACTTGTTGGTGAGAGGTATGTTTTTCGGCCCAACGATAAACCGGAAACAACAAGCGGGTGAAGAATATCAATATAAGATGGCTTTAACACATTGGCGCGCATAGTAAAATAGCAAGAAGTGTGGTTAATGATCGTGTTTACGATTTCTCTTTCGGTATAGTTGTGATCAAAACGGATGTCGACCGTAAACCTGCACTCATCAGGAATGATATTGTGCTGAATCCCCGCTTTGATTTCCGTAACCGTCATTTTTACGGGCTGTGGTTCGCCATCCATAATCGGAAATAAATAACGCTTAAACCATTCGATATCTTTAAGCGCATGGTAAATCGCATTGTCCCCTTCTTCCCTCGCTGCATGGCCTGCACGGCCTTTCGAAATACAGTCGATTACCATCGATCCTTTTTCGGCAATTGCCATTTGCATACAGGTTGGTTCTCCCACAATGGCAAATGATATTGTCTTGATATCATCCAATACGCTACGGATCCCCAATTCTCCTGAAGTTTCTTCTTCTGCTGTTGCAGCTAAACAAAGGTTAAAGGGAAGCGCTTTCCGCTCAAAAAAATACAGAAATGAGGCAATCAAGGCAACAAGTGGCCCTCCGGCATCATTGCTCCCCAATCCATGTATTTTTTCATCTTCTATAACCGGACTGAACGGATCTCGAGTGTATTGCCCGTTTGGCTTTACTGTATCGTGATGAGAATTTAAAAGAATGGTGGGTTTTGATGTATCGAAATATTTGTTGTAACTCCAAATATTATTGTGTTTCCGAAAAGTGTTTATACCATGCCTGTTCAAGAAAGATTCAATTTCATTGGCTGTGAACATCTCTTCGCCACTGAAGGAAGGAATAGAAATTAATGTAGAAAGGAGCTCGAGCGATTCCTGATAAAGATGGTTAAGATCAGTACCTTCGGTAAGGTGTATTTTGCTTATGGTATTCATGATAATGTAGTTAGGTAATTAAGAATGTGCGACTTCCTGATAGATTTCTGTTTGCTGATACACTACGGGCTGTGCATCTATAAAATATGCTGGATCGAAAAGCATGGCTGTACAGAGGCAATTGCATTTCTTCTTGCGTTTCAGAATATCGTAGTTTACACAGCTTTTGCAACCCTCCCAAAAACTTTCATCATGGGTGACCTCGGCAAAACTTACCGGCAGAAAGCCAAGTTTGGTATTCATCCGCATAACAGCTGGCCCTGAGGTAATGCTAAAGATTTTCGAATTTGGATACAACCTCCTGGACATTCTAAATACCTTGTTTTTGATTGACCTCGCTACACCAGAGTTTCTGAATTTTGGTGCAACAATAAGTCCTGAGTTGGAAACAAAACGTTCATTTTCCCAGGTTTCGAGATAAGAAAAGCCAACCCACTCACCCTTAGCAGTAAGTGCGATAACAGCCTTACCCGCTGTCATCTTGGCTATTATCGATTCGGCTGTTCTTTTTGCAATACCCGAGCCCCGGGCTATTGCCGATTGTGCTGTTTCTTGAATGATTTCTTCTGCGTAATGAGCATCGTTCTGATTTGCGGTGCGCACAAAAATAATGTGGTTATCCATTGTGATTAAAATTTCATGCCACACGGGTTACAAAGTAGATGCCTAACGGTAATGGGAGATGAAAAATCACACTTTAAACAATAAAACAGCACGTTATTTTTTTCTAATCATTAAGTAATTCCAAAATACCTTACCAAAATGGAAGGGTCAATTCCATAACGGTAAACCATTAAATACAAGAATTGAAATAAACCGAAAACCTAGTGACAACCTTAAACGTATGTTACCGAACCAGACAAGTATATCATGAGAAAAGGAATAATAATACGCATCGACCAATCTGCTGGCCGCGGCTTTATTGAAGATGAAAACCTACAGGAAATTGCATTCTGCTTAAACGGTATGGATGGAAATATCAAAATTAATGATCTGGTAGAATTTGAAATTGAATTAACAGCGCATGGCCTTACGGCAATAAACATTAGCGTATTAATGCTAATTAAATGCTAGTATTCTGGATTATTTAACGTATAATAGATTAGCAAGATAATTAACCTTCTTTAGAAATCCATTTTCCGAACCTAAAAGTTGATCATATGATGCTCTATTCCAACAACAGCTCTTTTGTAAAGCCCCTTATACAGTATATGGAGCAATACCATTCGGTTTCAAATAATCTTGCTGCCCAGTACGAAAAATATTGCACGCTGATTGAGGTAAAAAAGAACAAACATATTATTTCGCCTATTGATAGTAATGCAGCACTCTATTTTGTGAAAAGCGGCATTGTGCGTGGTTTCATAAAAGATGGCAGTAAAGACATTACCACTTGGTTCTCCTTTGGAAACAATATCGTAGGCGCTATACGCCATCCCGATTCGCCGAGTAATCAATCTTTAGAATATTTGCAGGCATTGGAAGACTGCGAACTGATTCGTGTTCCTTATACACTCATCGAATATGCATACGCAAATTTCGAAGAGGCAAATATTATTGGCAGAAAACTTCTGGCTCTCCATTATTATGCAGCTTCCGAAAGATCAATCCTGGCAAGAATACCTAATGCACTACGCAGGTACAGAAAATTAGAGGAAAGCAAAAAAATTGATGTGAATAGAATCCCGCTCCGCTACCTGGCCAGCTATTTAGGCATGAGAATAGAAACGCTGAGCAGGCTAAGAAGTAAGGAGCTGCACAAAAACAAAGAGCACGATGTTGCAGTATAGTTGCGATGATTTATCTCTAGGTAATTTAAGTTAATTTGGAAGGAATAAAATATTTCAGTGTACTCATACATAAAAAGATGCACGATATTTTTTACGATTTTGCAAAGTTGGTAAAAGGTTTTACTAAGTTGGTAGGTGAGAAATAATTTCATCATTTGTTAATATATAATGGTCTATTACCTTTTGAGAGAAGAAAGAAGCAGTGAAAATCAAATGCGATTAAACGCAAAAAAAGCCACAGGATTTACCCATGACTGATTGTAATCAAATAAACCTTACAAATACGAACCAAATACTCATGGTTTAAAATTGAATTAGTCTGTAAATTTCAAATTAAATGACCGTTAAATACTTTGGATTAACAAATTAAAAATCAAGTACAAGGGCTGGCGCCCTTGTACCGATCGCGTTGAGTATCCCTAAACTGCGCTTTTAGATATCCCTAATATCCAATTGAGTTCCAATTATACTGGCTACTTGACAATAAATTATCATTTTAGCCTATCCATTTGCTGTCCAAAAATATGAACGGCTAAAAAACTAATAATCAATAGTATAAACCACTGTTTTTTTGCTGACAGACGACCTCACATTAAAAATAGGTGAACTTTACCGTCGCCTGGCAATCTTTATTTGCTATCGCCCTAACCCAATGTGCACTAAAACCATTCGGAAATTCATAATTCATAGTTTGTCCGGCCTTGATCGTAAATGTTTTGTATTGATAAAAACCAGTTAAATCGAAATCAACCTCGAGGGTAATATTCACATCTTTATCAGCTGTAAGACTTACTTTTTTACGATCGTACCCCGTCATTAAATAAGCTAATGATGCATCATTGGCTTTTACAGTTGAATTTTTCCAGACACTGCCCTGGCCTTTAGGTTTACCCATTTTCCACAAATCATCAATTCCCCCGAACCATAATCCATTATTTTGATCGCCAAAGTATTGCCCATCAGGTTTAGCATCTGTTCTGGTTCCGCTTAATACCAGTAAACCTCTCCATGTGCAAAAATCAATTATTTTTTTATTGTGGGTAGTAACCGGACGGATGGCAGCAAAACCCGATTCGCGCCCAACTTCGTAAAAAGTGCCCTGTATATTCAACATAAAACGTTCTGATTCTACTTCGCGTTTATCACGATATGGGAAAAGCTCATATTCTGCAGATCCTTTTGGCAAACGAAAAGTACCTGTTTTATCTTTGATAATAATAGAGGCATCATCAACAGTATAGTTCTTATTTAGGGCCAAAAGCTTTTCCATTTGCATTGTACTATCTCCGGTATTGGTCAAATACGACAATTTTTCGTTTAACTCCTGGTATTGCTTTTTATCTTTTGATATACTTAAAACCTGAAGATTTTTATTGTAACCGGATGGGCGAATCAAATTTTCATTAAATTGCACTTTCTCATTTATCCCGGCTAAAGCATTAAACATTTGATCTTGCCCTGCATGCATCTTTCCAGTAAAATGAACAAATGCTGATGCTTTGCACGCCGCATCTGTTTTAAAACGTACCCAGGTTGCTTTAAAATCGCCTGGAAATATAAAATATTGATACGCATTGGCTGCAACGGTTATCTTTTTGTAATCTTCCCATTTGTTATTACCTGCTTTATCTATCTGCACTGTAAAAATTACGGATTGATTTGATTTTTGGGAAAGGTGTAGTACTTTTTTACCGAAACCGTTTACCAGAAATGGATCTGAAGGTGTATTTGCTTTCACATCATCATTATCCCACGGGCCACCCCAACCAGTAGTACCACCCCAATTTTTTAAATCATTCCATTGCCCAAACCATAGGTTAGACTGTGCTCTTCCGGCCATCGGATTTTCTAAAACAGTAGTTTCATCCGTAGAAATGACGATTTGATTGTTCCAGCTGCAAAAATCGGGGATATAACGTAAATGGCTGTTTAAGGGAGCAAGTCCACTACTGTTGTTTCGTGAAAAAGTTTTCGGGAAATCGTACATCATGCCGTGCATATCCATCAACATTTTACCATTACCAACCTCACGGATGCGCGGCCATTCAGTATACCAACCCCCTCTATGGTCGTAAGTATGTGCAGCTTTAGGTAAACGGTAAGTGTACCACTGCCCTCCATCCAATAATTTCAGCATTACAGAACGTTTATCCCAACCAATGCTCCATAATGGGCTTTTTTCGGTTGGCGAGCCATAAATACCGCCAGGCCCGGTAACATCTGTAAATTGTTTCCGTTCAATAATTTTCCAGGTTTTGCCATCCCAGCTGGCCAATACTCCTTTTTCATCTTCATTTTTTGGCAAATCGCCAGCCTGGAGCATATCTTTGGTAAGCTTAAATACGGCTTCTTCTCCATTATTGGCAACCACCAATTGTTTCTGCGCAGTATAAGCACCCTTACCATGCCATCCTGGTACAGGTTTATTAAACAGTTTTTTTACGGCAAGAGTATGCACATTCGTTTCGTATAACATCCCCTCCATGTCATAAAAGTAGACCATGTTGGCCGGGTCGGTAAGGTGGCGGGTGGTGGCGGTCATCCTTCCGGGCATAACCGAAAATGGAATAACACGTACTTTGCCTTTATCGTCTATAAAATAATTACTCGTGATTAACTGATTCGATTCTTTGTGGATCATCCTGTTTGCGGGTGTGCCACCGATACTTTCTGGATGAATGGTAACATGGAGATTGTTATCGATACTATATAACTTATCCGAACTTCCTTTGGGCATATGCGGCGAATACGTTACCATCCACAGTTTACCTGCCCAGGGTGTAATGGCGCCAATACCATTTTCGCCACCATCGCCATTTGTTTTTTTTATACTTCCGGGCAGTGACCAACTTTCGTTAAATGTGGCTAAATGTGGGTAAACTCCACTCACCTTTAATGGCTTTGTTTGGGCATAGCCCAAATGGGCAGTAAGGACAGCAGTACTTATCAAAACACTAAATTTTATCATCAGGTTTGTTTTCATGTGTGTATTTTAAACAGCCGAAAAATTTCCTTTCGGCTGTTATAGATTAATAATTTGGGTTTTGTGTAAGATTTGGATTTGCCCTTACTTCAACAGCCGGTAATGGCCATAGGTATTGTTTCGATTTATCAAAGTTGCGCTGAAATAAAACTTTAACATCAGCGCCGAAACCACCGTAATCGGCAATTCCATCGTCATCTATTGGCGTAACCCCTGGAAAAGGCCATTTGGCTCTATTTTGATTTACTGGGTCTGGCAAACCAATAACAGGACGTGTTAGTGCCTTTTCTGCTAACTTCCATCTGATCAAATCCATATAGCGCAGTCCTTCAAAAGCAAACTCTACCCTACGTTCTCTTCTTACCACATTTTTTAGTTGGGTTAAATCCAATGTAGTAATAGCTGGATAAGAGGTTGTTTGACTAACAGATACACCATAAGCTCTGGCCCTAACTTTGTTAATGGCATCAAGTACTGTAGCATCAGGCTGGCCCAATTCAATTTTTGCCTCTGCATAAATAAGTAGTATTTCTGCAAAGCGGATAATAATAGCATCATTATCTTCTTTATGTGTATCTGACCAACTCTGAGCAACACCTTTTTTAAATACAAAACCGGTAAAACTTGCAAAAGGTGCAACAGCACGCGTATCGTTGTTGGTTACCTTTCGCCCTAACTTATTGCTCCATACCTGTGCAGAATCGGGGTGCGGGTTATAGTTATAGCCTAACCAATAACTGGTACGCAGCACCACTGTTGAGGGGGTATTACTATAAAATGGGACTATCGTAGCAATTAATCGTGGATCGCGGTTTGTGAAAGGATCTAACGGATTGTACAAAGGAGATTCATCAATCGGTTTTCCATCTGTACATTCGAACGCATCTACCAATTCGCGGGTTGGCAGGGTAGCACCAAAGCCACCAGCGTTACGTGTTAGAATATCGTCTGGCACACTAAATACCTGCTGCGTTTGGTCTCTTGGTATACTAAATATAATTTCTGCACTTTGCTCGCCAGCCAATTGGAAAAGGTTATCATAAGAAGCGTTTAAAGTATAAGCGCCAGCTCCTGCTAAATTCATAACCGCTAACGATGCTGATCTGGCCGTTTCCCAATCGCCCACATATAAAGCAGTACGTGCTTGTAAGGCCAATGCTGCTCCTTTTGTTAATCTTTTTACGGCAGTTCCATAAGTTTGAGGTAAATTTTGTGTGGCAAACGCATATTCTCCCTTTAAAAAAGTATAAATATCCGCTTTACTGGTTTTATTTACATTTTTTGCCTCCTCTATAGTTAGTGTTTTGGTATTTAACGGCACATCACCAAAATGGGTTATTAATTTGGTATACTGATAGGCCCTGATCAATCGCATTTCGGCTTCTAACCTGGTTATTATGGCCGCAGGCGTAGTAGCGGCTGCCCGATCTTTATTTTCTAAAAAAGTATTTGCCCTTGCAATGGCTTTATAACAGTTTAAGTAATAGGTTTGCACATTGGCATTATCAGATGCCAGGCTCCCTGCTATAACTGGATTACCGCCTGATCCACCACGATAAAAACAATTATCTGAAAAAAATTCCTCCCATGTGCCAGTTGCGGTTTTAGCAGAAGTCCAAAAATCTATCCGGTATAAATCATTTACCGCCAATTCCAGTTCGTTCTGATTAGTATAAAAGCTACCTGTAGCAGGACTGGATGGATCTGATAAATCGAGTTTTTTGCATGACGATGCGGTAACAACGCCTATCGCCAAAAACGTATATATAATGGTCTTATTCATTTTGTATAGATTAAAATTTAACACTTATACCACTTAAAAATGTGGTAACAATTGGATAGCTTGCATTGCCAGATTCCGGATCGGCATATTTAGGATATTTACTACTGGTTAAGAAATCGTTGGCAGAAATATATAAGCGTATAGATTTAAGTCCTAATTTTTGAAAAACATTGTATTTATCAAAAGTATAACCCAGCGTCACATTTTTTAACCTAAAATAAGAGCCATCAAACAACCAAAAATCTGATGAGGCATAGTTATTAGCAGCATTGGTATTGGTTAACCTAGGTAATGTTGCAGACAGATTTTGTTCAGATGTGTTGGTTTTGCTCCAAAAATTACCTTCTAAATAAGTTGGAAAATTACCAAACTGCTCTTGGAAAGGCCGAACGATATCATTGTTCAGTCGGCTTAGTTTTTTGCCTACCCCTTGAAATGTGACACCAAAATCAAAGCCTTTATAGCCTAAATTTATATTACCGCCATATTGATAACGTGGCAATGACCCGCCTAATAACACCCTATCGTCGGCATTAATTATTCCATTACCATCTATATCTTTATAACCAATATCACCAGCAGTTACTGCAGCACTGGTTTTTGAAGTACCTGTTAAGGGGGGCGTTTGGTAAATACCTGTACTTACATAACCGTACCATTCGTTAAACTGGCTTCCCTCCTTATTCACTAAAGTGCTGCCACTTTCCTGGCGCGTACCACTCATGTTTTTTATTTTACTTTTAGCATCAGAAATATTAAAACTAGCACTATAAGTAAAATCGTTAATTTTATCTTTCCAGTTTAGGCCCAGCTCCCAACCACTTACATCAAGTATACCCGCATTTTGCTGTGGTTTATCGTAGCCCATATTTAAGGGGATATCAAGCAGCAACAAAATGTCTTTAGTGCTTTTTTTGAAATAGTCAGCAGTAATGTTTAATCTATTATTTAAAAAGGTAGCATCTAACCCTAGGTCTGTAGAGCGGGTAGTTTCCCATCTGATATCGTTTACCGCATAGGCAGTCTGGCTTCCAGAGCTTAAAGGAACCAGTACACCATTCTGATAGAATAAAACGTTTCGGAGGTCGATATTGGCCTGATAAGGATAATAAACTTGTGCCCCTCCAGGGCCATTACTGATCCTTTGGTTTCCCACCTCGCCATACGAAGCCCTCACTTTTAAGAAATTAATCCATTTTGCCGATTTCATAAAATTTTCTTCTGAAAGCACCCAACCCGCTGAGAACGAAGGATAAGTTGCACTTCTAAAACCTGGTGCAAACCTTGAAGATTGGTCTAACCTTAAATTTGCCTGAAAAAGATATTTGCCCAAATAATCATAAGCAACCCTACCAAACACAGAGTGTAAACTTTCTTCAGTTGCACCGCCAGAATTATCACGTAACGCAGTTGAACCGACCGCTAAATATGGAAAATCTAACAAAGGGAAACCATCTCTGCTAGCACCAAGTGATTCAGCATTAGAATAAATACTTTCGTAACCTGCCAGCGCGCTAACATTATGTTTATTGCCAAAGGTTTTGGTGTAGTTAGCCAAAAACTGTCCGGTAATTTGATAAATTTCATCCCGCGACTCATTTAATGTAGTAAGTGAGGTATTACTTGCTGCACTTGGACTACCATCGGGATTGGTATAAGCGATTTTCCTTGAAAATGCCTTGCTTTTATTAAAATCGAAAGTTGGCGCAACAACCCCGGTTAAGGTTAAATTGTTAATCGGTTTAAAGTTTAACGCTAACCTGGCTTGAAGCTGGTTAGATTTTGAGGTGGTTGTGCCCCCCTCATTTAGTTGTGCTAACGGATTTCTTCCATCTTTGGCAAGAGCATAAGCACCATTTGTATAATAAGCCGCATATACCGGAGGCATCACCCTGGCTTCGTAAATAGGCGTTTGGCCACTAAAAGGGTTAGCTACAGGAGATAGGTTATTTAAACGGCGAAAGGCCAAATCGGCAGTTGCACTAAATTTATTGCTGATTTTAATGTCGTTATTTACCCTAAATTGATAACGTTCGTAATTATAATCGTCATAAAATGCGCCTACATTCTGATAACCCAACGAAACTTTTGTTTTTAACTTTTCAGTTCCGGAGGTGAACACCAAATCATGCTGCTTTCTTGGTGCATATTTATTGGTCATAATTAAATCTTGCCAATCAGTATCAGCAAAGGGAAATTTATCAGGAGTGGCCGCTCTGTTTTTTTCGAAATTATCGATCGCATCCTGCGCATATGGACCTGTTGCGGCACCATCATTAACGGCCTGCTCGTTAAAGTACCGCATATATTTTGGCGAATTTACATATTCGGGCAGGGCTGTTGGCTTTTGTAAAGCGTACTCGAAGTTGTAATCTATATTCGAAACCCCGCTGGCACCACGTTTTGTTGTAATTAAAATTACACCTGCAGCACCTCTTGAGCCATAAATTGCGGCAGAAGCCGCATCTTTTAATACACTCAATGATTCAATATCATTAGGATTAACTAAATCCATACTGCTTACTGGTATTCCATCAACAACAACTAAAGGTCCATTCGTATTAAGTGTAGTTACTCCCCTAATTTGTACGGTAGCACCAGCGCCTGGTGCCGAACTGCTACGGGTTACACTTACACCAGGAACTGCTCCCTGCAAAGCTTCTGATACCTGCAAGGTTTGACGGTTTGTAATTTCTTCTCCGCTAACAGTTGCAATTGCCCCGGTCAAATCTTTCTTTTTCTGGGTACCATAACCTACAATAACAACATCATTTAAATTTTTGGCACGAGCATTTAAACTGATATTTAGGTTATTACCTGTTATTGAAACAGTTTGTTCCTGATACCCAATATAGGTAACCAACAGTTTATTGGTACCACTAGGAACATTGAGGCTGAACTGTCCGTTTGCATCGGTGGTTGTACCTGTTTTTGTACCAGGAATACTTATGGTTACACCGATAAGACTTTCTTTGCTACCGGCATCAATTACCTTCCCGGTAACCGATCTGGTTTGTGCCTTTAAGGTGTAAAACGTACACAAAAGCAACACAAATAAGAGTAGTTTTTTTTTCATTTAATTTGGTTAGTTTTATAAAAAATAGTTTGTTTTGCAGCAATTGGTTTTTAATCTGTGATTTTGCTTTTATAAACTTAGGCAATGATTTAATCACCAAATACTAACCATTTGTACAAATGTTTGCCAATATTATTGACAAGACAAAAAATTAAAAATCAGCCAATTAAATCAAATGAATAACGAGTTTGTACAAGCCGAAAATTCTGTTTTTTTTAAACAGCTGGATATTTGCTGTAAAAAAGTTGCCAAGGAGATTAGCGAAAAAAGTATTTCGGAATGGAAAAATAGCGACTACATTAAACTTAGTGGTTTATTGCATCGTAAAACAAAAGTTCATTTGAGTGAAAACACCCTAAAACGCATTTTTGGAAAGCTCAAAACATCAACACGTTATTACCCACAAAAAGCAACAAGAGATGCCCTTGCCCAGTTTATCGGTTTCAGAGATTGGTACGAGTTTGAACTTTTACATCCACTAAATGAAAAAGAAAATCCAATTGTTACCCCTCTTGCGCCTGAAATAAAACCCACAACATCAAAGCATAAAAAGAAAAACCACATCTATGTTATAGGCGTTGGCCTCATGCTGATGGCCGTTATTTTCTTTTATTTCTTTAGAAGTAACGATAGCCTTAGCAATGTTAAACTAACCTGTTTAAACCCCGAAGGCAAAAGTCCGCACTCTGCTATTTTTAAACTGGATGTTAAAGGAAATCTGCCTGATGATCCATCTACTTTTATAATAGACTTTGGAGATGCCAAAACCAAGAGGTCAGCTGCTGCAGATGCTGTTGTTAACCATTATTATGAAACCCCGGGGCGATATTTCCCGATACTGTATCATAAAAACACACCAATAGATACCGCCTACGTTTATCTGCAAAGCAAGGGATGGGATGTTATTGCAACTATGCTGTACGACACGACAAGGGTATACCCAGTTCTCAAGAAAATTGCTTCAGAAAATGATTATCACATAACAGCAAAAGAATTATCAATAGCAGGTGTTGATACCAACAAAACTTTTTTTGTATCATTTAGTAATGTTAGGCCATCGCAAATCAGTGCCGATAACTTTGAATTTGATGCAGACATTATCACTTCAGCTGAAAGAGCTGGGGTACGCTGCTCGCAAGTTAATATTGCAGTTTTTGGAGATTATGGTAATCATAACCTTAGTATAATGAAGCCCGAATGTACTGCGTGGAGCTCATACAAATTTTCGGAAATGGCTAAAGAAGGAGAAAAGGATGATTTAAGACAGCTCGGTTATGATCTTACTGGAGGTGGTAAGTTAAAATTACGGATCAAAAATCAACATGTAACCCTCTTCATAGATCATAAAGAGATTTTTAAAACCTCCTATCATAAACCCATAGGAAAACTAATGGGTTTCAAAATTATGTTCGCAGGTATCGGTTCCTTTAAAAACTTCAATCTTGCTGACTTAAAAACGGGCGAAAAGTTTTAGCTAGGTACTATGATATCATAAAACATCTTAAATAGTATACGTTAAGGGAATAGATGATTACCCGAAATGTTAAAATAGTTATATTGCGGCACTAAATCATTAATGGACAATCTCAAAAAAGCTAATCTTAACAAATTATTCTCATTTCTATTAAAAAAGGAATGTGTATTTGTCATTTACCTGATATTGGCCATTGTGGCAGGTTATAAGCAATATCATCACCATGCTTATAACAACTACCTTATTTTTAAATATGTTTATTGGCACACGGTTGATCTACAAAATTTATATAACAATTATCCAGAATACTTAGATAGCAACCATTATGGCCCGATATTTTCAATTTTTATTGCGCCATTTGCTTTACTACCCGATGGTTTAGGCGCTATTTTTTGGAACATTGCAAATGTTTGCATATTGCTTTGGGGGATTTACAGTTTGCCAATTTCGCTTAATAAGCGAACAATTATTGCCTGGATCTGTGCCCATGAAGCCTTGACTGCACTTTTCAGTTTTCAGTTCAACATTGCCTTAACCGGAATTATATTACTCAGCTTTTCTTATCTGATCAAAAAGAAAGAAATACAATCTGCATTTTTTATCGCCTTTGGTACATTGGTTAAACTCTATGGAATTGTTGGGCTGGCGTTTTTTTTCTTTACCAAAAACAAGTTAAAATTTATTGTTGGCTGTTCTGTAGCTTTTAG
>Ga0308165_1003351_pt1 | contig 17317 bp, 8 predicted proteins | sample PhyWR2_FD_201032 | JGI IMG/M metagenome (GOLD analysis project Ga0308165, IMG submission 201032) | Phyllosphere microbial communities from UC Gill Tract Community Farm, Albany, California, United States - DLSLW.R2 | ecosystem: Host-associated > Plants > Phyllosphere > Unclassified | place: USA...
ATTCACGCGGGATGACGCGGCAGGCGCCAAGGATGGTGGCCTTGGCAGGCACCATACCTTCCTCGTCGCAGACGCGCTGAACGCCGTCGGAAACCACGGTCACGGCAATCTGGCCTGCGTCGCCTTCGCCCAGCGCCTGGGTCAGGAAGACCAGACTGTGCAGCCCGAGGTCCTGCAAGGCGGCGGCTTCATGCGCAGTCTCGCCGGTTACCAGCCAGAGGTGATAGACGCGGGCCGGCGCGAGATCGCGATCCGCAAGCGTCGTGGCCAGACGGCTGTAGTCCTCGGCGGCGCGGACGTTGATTTCGAACGTCTCGTCGCCCAGCTGGCGAAAGCGTCGTCCCGGCCGCACGGAGATCACGCGCTGGCCTTGTCCGCGCAGGGTGGCAGCAATTTCGGCGCCAAGCCCGGCGTTGTCCTCGAACACCAGCGTTACACCATCCTGCGCGGCGACTGCCTCCTGGCCTGCGCGGTGCCAGATCGGCTCGTAAAGCCAGTCGGCCATGTCCGCATTGCGGGGCAGGGGCTGGTCGGGCGCGATCTCGGGCTCCAGCGCGGCCAAGGCGGCCGTGGCCGGCTCGTACCAGTGCCGCTGCCGATCGAAACGGTAGGTGGGCAAAGGCAGGCGGCAACGCCGTTCCGCCGCCCAGTAAGCGTCCCAGTCCGGGGTGACGCCGGCAGCCCAGAGGTTGCCCAGCGTATCGAGGACGTGGGCAAGATCGCCTGACTTGCGCTCGTCCTTGTGAGGCAGGCTGTTGAGGACCGGCAGGTCGGCACTGCGGTCGGGGTGTTGGCGGGCGAGGCTTGAAAGGACCCGGCCGGGGCCGACTTCCAGCAGCACGCGGTCGGGATCGCCCAGCAGCCGTGCCAGGCCGTCGGTGAAGCGGACAGGCTGGCGCAGGTGCGTTACCCAGTATTCCGGGTCGGTCGCCTGCGCGGCGGTGATCCAGTCGCCGGTCAGGTTTGAGACGAAAGCGAGGGTGGGGGGGCTGAACCTGACCGTCGCCAGCACTTTCCTGAACGCATCGAGGACCGGGTCGAGCATGGCCGAATGCGCCGCCACCGAAATACCGACGGTCTGGGTTTCCACTTCGCGCGCGGTCAGTTCTTCGGCGAAAGCGGCAATAGCGGCGGCAGGGCCGGAGACGACGGCCAGCTTGGGCCCGTTTACCGCCGCGATCGAAAGTTCGGGCGGCAGCAGCGCCGCAACATCAGCCTCGGCCATCGGCACGCTGAGCATGGCGCCGCCGGGCACCGTCTCGAACAGGCGGCCACGGGCGCGCACGATGGTCAGGGCGTCGGAAAGGCTGAGCACGCCGGCCAGGTGCGCGGCGGCATATTCGCCCGAGCTATGGCCGATCATCGCGCTGGGCGTCACCCCCCAGGCCATCCACAGCCGCGCCAGCGCAACCTGTACCGAAAACAGTAGCGGCAGCGCGATGGAGGGGCGCTGCATCGCCAGTGCCGCCTGCTCGCCGTTTTGCGCATCCGGGTAGAGCCAGCCCTTCAAGGCCTCGCCTTCCTCGCGTCCCAGATGGGACAAGCACTCGTCTATCACGGCGCGGAACTGCGGCTCGCTGGCATAGAGTTCCGCGCCCATTCCGGCATATTGCGCGCCGGCACCGCAGAACAGGAAGGATACCGAACGGTTTGTGCTGCCGGTGACGGCTTTGCGCAGCTTTCCAGTGACAGGCTGAGCCAGTGCCTCGGCAGCTTGCGTTCCACCCTGTGCGACAACAATCCGGCGATATGCCAGTGACTTGCGACCTGTACTTAAAGTAAATGCGACATCGGCGAGGTTTACTCTCGGGTTCGCCCGGAGGTGATCCCTCAGAGCGGCGGCATTGGCCTCCAGCGCCGTAGCCGTCTGGGCGGACAGGGTAAGTACCTGCCACGGCCGGCCGGCACTTCCGGGCGCACGCGGCGGCGCTTCTTCCATGATGACGTGCGCATTGGTCCCGCCGACGCCGAGCGAGCTGACACCTGCGCGGCGCGGCTTGCCCGGAAGGCGGGGCCAGGGCTGGAATTCGCCGGCTACCGAAAAGGGGCTGTCTGCAAACTCGCAGGCCGGGTTGGGCCGGGAATAGTGAAGTGTAGGCGCGATGGCGCCGTGATGCAGCGACAGGCCCACCTTGATGACGCTGGCCACCCCGGCGGCAGTATCGGTATGGCCGATGTTGCCCTTTACCGAACCGATGCGGCAGAAACCGATGTCTGCGGTATGGCGGCGATAAGCCTGGCTTAGCGCGGCGATTTCGATGGGATCACCCACGCGCGTGCCGGTGCCGTGTGCCTCGACATAGCCGACGCTGCGGGCATCGACCTGCGCCACGTCGAGCGCTTCGCTGACCACGCCGGCATGGCCATCCACGCTGGGGCTGAGGTAGCTGACCTTGCCTGACCCGTCGTTGTTGACCGCAGAGCCGCGGATCACCGCGTAGATATGATCGTTGTCGGCCAATGCATCTTCAAGCCGGCGCAGCACGACGACACCCACGCCGCTGCCGAAGACGGCGCCTGTCGAATCCGCATCGAAGGGACGGCAATGGCCGTCCGCACTGGTGATCTCGCCTTCTTCGTAGAGATACCCCTGAGCATGGGGCAGTTCGATGGAGGCGGCGCCTGCCAGCGCCATGTCGCATTCGCGGTTCAGCAGGCTCTGCACCGCGCTGTGGATCGCCACCAGCGAGGTCGAGCAGGCCGTCTGGACGTTGACGCTGGGCCCCTTGAGATTGAGCAGGTATGATACGCGGGTCGACAGGAAATCCTTGTCGTTGCCGGTGTGGCGCAGCAGGAACGGCCCGACATCGCGGACCAGCTTGGGGTTCGTCAGCAGGTTGCTGAACAGGTAGGCGTTGTGGCCGGTGCCGCCGAAGACGCCGATCGCCCCCGGCACCCGGTCCGCGACGTGGCCGGCATCCTCCATCGCTTCCCAGGCGCATTCCAGGAAATGGCGGTGCTGCGGGTCCATGATCGCGGCATCGCGCGGGCTAAGCCCGAACAGGGCGTTGTCGAAGCATTCCATGTCGGCCAGCGGCGCGCCGGCGCGGATGTAGTTGGGGCGGGCTATCATGCGCGGATCGGCCCCGGCGGCGAGCAGGGCTTCCTCGGAATAGTGCTCTATCCCTTCAACCCCGCCGCGAAGCAAATCCCAATAGGCGTCGATCCCCCGCGCGCCGGCGAAATGGCAGGACATGCCAACGATGGCGATTGCGTTCTCGGGCTCCTCGCCGCCAGCGGCAGGGAATTCCCCCTCGAAATGCTCGTCGTTGCGATACATGTCTTGTCCCACCCCGTTATCGTGTTGCCAGCGGCGCCCGGACGCTGCGGCGCCGGTCGAGTGCCGCCCGCCGTTCCGCCGCCCGCGCCTGGCCTTCGATCACCGCCGCATTGCCTTCTCCGCCGCCGGACAGATGCGCGCTGAGCGTCTGGACGGTGGGAAAGCGGAAGATGTCGGTCAGCGGCAGCGGCCGGTCGAGCGCGGCGCGCAGTTGGCGGTGTACCTGAACCGCCAGCAGCGAATGCCCGCCGATGTCGAAGAAATTGTCGCGGGTGCCGACCTTGTCCAGCTTGAGCACCTCGCGCCAGATGGCCGCCACTCGTTCTTCCATGGCATCTCCCGGCGCGACATAGTCGCCGCCGGGAGAAATCGCGCCGCTCTGCGGGGCAGGCAGGGCACCGCGATCGACCTTGCCGTTGGGCGTGCGGGGCAGAGCCTGCATTTCCATGAACAGGGCCGGCACCATGAACTCCGGGAGATGTACGCGCATATGGTCGCGCAGTACGTCGACAGGGGTATTGGCAACGTTTGCTGGTACATAATACCCGACCAGCCGGACGTCCCCCGGAGTGTCCTCCCTGGCGGAGACAATCGCTTGCTCCACTTCGGGGTGACTGCTGAGCACCGCCTCGATCTCTCCCAGTTCGATGCGATAGCCCCGTATCTTGATCTGGTGATCCAGCCTTCCCAGGAATTCGAGCGTGCCGTCGCTGCGCTGCCGCGCGAGGTCGCCTGTGCGATAGGCCCGCGCGCCCGGCCGGAAGGGGTGGGCAATGAACCGCTCCGCCGTCAATTCCGGGCGGAACAGGTAGCCGCGCACCACGCCTTCGCCGCCGATCACCAGTTCGCCCGGAACGCCCGGCGGGCAGGGCTGCTGGCGGCTGTCGAGGATGAAGACCTGCTGGTTGGCGAGCGGCCGCCCCAGCGGCACCGCGCCGGGCGCCCCGTCCAGCTTGTGGACGGCAGACCAGATGGTGGTTTCCGTCGGCCCGTACATGTTCATCACCGAGGTTCCGGCCAGCGCGTAAAGATCCTGTGCGAGGGAGGGCGGGAAGGCTTCCCCGCCGATCATCAGGCGCTGCAGCTTCGCCAGTTGCGCCCGGGCGGCATCGTCGGCAACCAGCATGTGCGCCATCGAAGGGGTGCACTGAAGATGGGTAACCTCATGCCGAGCCATCAGCGTGGGCAGCGTGGCCGACTGGACCGTGGGTCCCGGGTTCGCCATCTGCCGCAGCGCGTCGAGCGCGGGCAGGTGGTCGAGCACCTGTTGCACCGGCAGGCCGAAGTCGATCAGGCAGCCGAGCTCGTCGATCCCCGCTGCCCGCACCCGCGCGACCATCGCCAGGCAGTCCTGAGGCGTACCGAACAGGCCGCTGGTGTCGTAGTAGCGGTCGAACGCATATTCGAGGAGCGAATCCATCTCCGCCTCGGTGACGCTGGAGAGGTCGGCGTGGGCGCTCGATTCCTCCATGCCGGGGCGGCGCTTGAAAGCCGGGAAGGACCAGGCGAACTTCTTCACCAGATCGGTCGAAGTACGCAGGTAAGCGATCATCGGCCCGCGCACTGCCTCGCGAACGGCCTCGGCATCGTTGCCGACAAAGCTGTGCAGCATCAGCGTGACATGGCCCTCGCCGGGATGGCCTGCGGCTTTCCATGCCTCGCGGTAGCGGGCGACCTTGGCCGCCATTTCCTCCACCGTCTGGCCCAGAAGGTGAGTGAGGACGTAGGTTCCTGCCGTACCTGCCGACACGAAAGTATCGACGTTGCCGGCCGAGGTGATCCACACCGGAAGCTCGGGCTGGACCGGGCGCGGGTAGATCGCCGTTTCCACGTCCTTGCCAAGCGGGCCGGGAAAAGGCCGCGTCTCACCGCGCCAAAGGGCGCGCACCGTATCGATGCCGCGCATCATCGCGGCGTTGCGATCGGCGAAATTCTCGGGCCGCAATACGAAGTCGTTGGGCTGCCAACCGGCGGCGAAGGAAATCCCGACGCGGCCCGCCGAAAGATTGTCGACCAGCGACCATTCCTCGGCCACGCGGATCGGATGGTGCAGCGGCAGGACCACGCTGCCGCCCCTGATCTGCACATTGCTGGTGATCGCGGCAATCGCCGCGCTGGCCACCGAAGGATTGGGATATAGGCCGCCGAAAGCATGGAAATGCCGCTCCGGCGTCCAGACGGCGGTAAAGCCGTGATTGTCGGCGAATTTCGCACCTTCCAGCAGCAGGCGGTACTGGTCGGCAGCGCTGCTGGCATCAGCGCTGGGGAAGTAGAACAGGCTGAACTCGATCGGCGTCTGTGCTGCTGCGATGGCCGGGGCAGCCTTGATATCGTCGTTCGTGGCAAGCACTACGTGGAAGCCCGTGGTGAGCGTCCAGCACAGTTCCAGCACCGAAATATCGAAGCTGAGACTGGTGACCGCCAACCATGTGCCGGGGGCCTCCAGCTTGCGGTCCATGCCCGCGAAGAAGTTCACCGCGTTGCGGTGTTCTACCATGACACCCTTGGGCTTGCCGGTGGAGCCCGAGGTGTAGATTACATAGGCCAGGTTCTCCGGCCCGGCGAGCGCCGGAACCAGCTCGCTGGAACGCTCTGCAATGAAGGGCCAGTCACCGTCGAGGCACAGGATCGTCGCGTCGGTCGGCGGCAGGGCGTGGACCAGGGCGCTGTCGGTGACGATGATCGATGCGCGGGAATCCGCAATCATGTAGGCGATCCGGTCGGGCGGATAGCTAGGGTCAAGCGGCAGATAAGCACCGCCCGCCTTGTGGATCGCCACCAGGGCAACGACGAGGTCGACCGAACGATCAGCGTTCAGGCCGACCAATACGTCGGGGCCGACGCCAAGCGCACGCAGTTGATGCGCCAGCTGGTTGGACCGGGCATCAAGCTCGGCATACGTCAGCGTCCGGTCGCGGCAGGTTACCGCTGGAGCATCGGGAGTACGGGCCACCTGCTGCGCGAACAGGTCGTGGATGCATAAGTCCCGGCGGATTTCTACGTCGGTCGCATTCCAGTCCTCGATCACGCGGCGCAGCTGGTCCGGTGCGAGCAGCGGCAGTTCGCCTACCGGGCGATCGGGATCGGCATCGGCGCCGGCCAGCAATGCCAGGAAAGCGGCCTGCATCGTCTCGATGGCTTCACTGTCGAGGCGGCGGGGATCGTGGAACCAGCGGCAGGCGCTGCCGTCCGAAAGGAGGGCGATGGTAAGGTCTGCAGCCGGGCGAGCGACTGCCTTGTCGAGATCCTCGACCAGCAGGATCGCGACGGGCAAGGTAGAGGGGTCTTCAGCGCCGCTGCCCCGCAGTTCGGGGCTGCGTGCGAACAGGTCTGCGGCATGGCCGATCCGGCGGCGGATCTGGCGGATCTCGGTGCAGAGCGCTTCGCGAAGATGCGACATGCCGGAGGAGAAATCGATGTCGATGCCCAGCGGCAACTGGGCTGAGAACCATGCCTCCAGCCCGCCGTACTGGCTCGTCAGGATCGGGTCGCTATAGCCCAGATCGTATCGGGGCTTGTCGGTGATGCGGCCAAGGCAGGCGACCAGCGCCGCCAGCACGGCGCGGTCACGTGCGGGGGCAGCTGCTTCGCTGCCGGGGACCGCAAGGTCGCAGTGGACCATGTCCGGCGTAGCGTCCGCACCGCTGCGATCGACGTGGGGAAGCAGCAGCGGCTCCCGGCGGGCAAGCCGTTTGCGCCACCAGGGTTCGAAGCTGCCGACGGCGGAATTCAGCGTCGACAGGTCCGCACGCTGCTGCGGGTCCGGGATGTCCAGCCGTGCACCGGGTTGCAGGCCATGTTCGCCGGGACGGCAGGGTAGGCCGCCGCAAGTGCTGATCGCACCAATCCGCAAGTCATGCGTAGCGGTGGCCACAACCAGTTCCTCGCCCTGGATCGAGACGATGGTGCCGGCGGGCAGTCCCGAGCAGGCAGGCTGGATCGAAGCCGTGCCGACCAGCAGCACCTGTCCATCCACACTGAGCTTGGGCGTGCCAAGCGGATTGGCATAGCTGCCATGGTCGAGAGCCCGCACCACCCGCGCAATGGCCTGGGCATCGCCATTCCAGTCGATCATCCCGGCGCCGGCCGGCCGGGCGGTCAGGCCATAGAGCTGGCCCGGCGTATCGTCCTGTTGGCGCGGTGTGATCGTGTCGGTTTCCAAGCCCATGATCAGTGCGTCGAAACTGTCGAGCGCGGTGATGAAGCACTTGGTGTTAACCGAAAGCGCGCTGTCGTCGGCGTCGAGGTCGACTGACCGGGTAAGCAGCAGGTCGCCTGCATCGACGTCTGCCGTCATCAGGTGCCAGCTGATACCATGCCGGGTCTCGCCGTTGAGCAGCGCCCAGACGGGCGTGTTGAGACCGGCATAGCCGGGCAGCACGCCGTCGTGGAAGTTGATCGCGGCGCGGCGCGGCAAGGACACGATTTCCGGCGGCAAACGGCGCAGGTTGGTGATGCTAAACAGGTAGTCGAAGGCGGGCAGGCCAGCGTCGATCAGCGCCGATGGCGTATCCAGCACCGGTATGCGCGCCTGACCCGCCCAGTCGAGGATCGGGGTCTGGTCGCTGACGATCGCGACGATTTCATGTCCGCGGTCCCGCAGCTTTGCAGCACATTCGGTCAGCAGTCTTTCCGAGCCGATCAGGACGCAGCGCGACCTCATGCCCATCCCCGATGCGGGGCCGGCGAACGTCATGAAAACACCACCGGTACGGAGCGGCGACGCGAAGCCGGGACACCGACGACGAGCGCACCGAGAAGCAGCATCGCCAGCATCCAAGTGTCGACGTTCCAGTCCGGCCCTGCTGTCACCGGGGGACATGCTCCTTGCGGCAACAGCAGGGGGGCATCACCTTCGCCGGCGGCCTGCACTTGGCTGGCCGCCGTGTCGACGGTGCAATGCGCATCGCCGCCACCGGGATGCCCGGCAGCGTATGCCGGAGCGCTTGCCATCAAGGCAACGGACATCAGAAAACTGGAAGCAACGAGACGCATTTGCCCCTCCACCGCATGAATATGCGTTGTTGATGGTCGATCGAAATTCGGGAGATCGCCTGCCATTTTGTAAAACGGATTCGGCTGGATCGTTATTTCATGTTTTACGGTATTACTTATCACCACATCGATTTTTACTTGTATTCCGCCAATTCGTTTATCTTGAGCAGAACCGAATCCTGCGTTTGGATTACCCCTGAAATTTGGGGTCTCTGAACACCCCACACAGTCGCGCGGGCGGTAATTGAACCACACGGTCGCTTTCATCGATCTTCTACGTAGCGCTCAAGGCTTGCGACTGGTGCGCACCCAGAGGGTCTGCCTGGCACCGGCGAGGCGGCGATAGATCGGCAACTTCCAAAGGACGTAGCGGGGCAGTTGCCTCGCTATCGCAGCCGGAAGGATGTCACGGCCCAAGCGAAACCAGACGAACACCAGCGCCGCCGCCGCCGCCGCGCCCAAGCCCAACAGGGCGAGCAATGGCGCAAAGGTGCCGGTGACTATCCCGATCACGGCCAGCAGCACGCAGATCGGCACGGTCATGCCGGCCAGCAGCGCGAGCGGCGGGACGGCAATGTCCGCCGCCAGCACCAGCAGGGCGGGGCGACCGCGCAGGGATGCGCCTATCAGACGAGGCAGGTACTGTATCATGGTCGCGACCGAGCCATGCTCCCAGCGGGTGCGTTGGCCTTGGGTCGCGCTCTCCGCGCTCGCACTGCTGGTAAAGACGGCGAGCGGATCGAAAAGCACTTTGCGTCCCGCCAGCCTGAGGTCGAGCCCGAGCTTGAGATCCTCCACCAGCGATGCCGTTTCTAGCGGCGCGGCGTCGAACATCGGCCAAGGAAAGGCCATGCCCGTACCTTGCAGCAGCGCTCCGCCGCCAAGTCGTTGCAGGCCGGTCTGGCGAACCAGATTCTTGACGAGGAAGGCAAAGATGGAAAACCGCACCAGCGGCGTAGCGTCTGGTGCTCCCACCAAGAGATAACATCCCTGCACGGCCGCGCCCTTACCTGCCGCATGCGCAGCGAGGCGGGGCAAGGCGCCCCTTGCGGGAAGGCAATCGGCATCCAGAACGATGACGATCGGGGTCGGCTGTGTGCGCAACGCTTCACGCCCGTAGACAAGGGCATAAGCCTTGCCGCGTAGATCGGGGGCGTTGCGCTCCACCACGTCCGCGCCGCAGGCGCGGGCCATAGCGGCGGTATCGTCGGTGCAGTTGTCGGCAACCACGAGCACCCGGTCGCAGGGGCGCAGTTGCTGGCGCACCGCGCGTATCACGGCGGCGATGCCGGCCACTTCATCATGCGCCGGTATCAGTACGGTGAACGGCGGGGGCAGAATATAGGGTGCCTTTACCGAAGGCGATGCCCCCAGCAGACATTCCGCCGCCAGCATGAACAACGGAATTCCGACAATGGCGGCCAGCACCCAGCAGAGCATATCGACCATGTTCTAGGCCAGCGGACGCAGGAGATCGGCCAGATCCGGCACGTTCTCGTCAATGTCATGCCCGGCCCTGACGCGCTGACGGCCCACTTCGCCCATGGCGCGAAGCTGTTCGCTCGGCGCTTCAAGAGCGGCGATCATGCTGTCGGCCAGCGCCGTGACCGAACCTGCTGGAATGATCCATCCGGTATCGCGGTCGACCAGTTCGGGGATACCGCTGATCGCGGTGGCGATCACCGGCCGCCCCATCGCCAGCGCTTCCATGATGACCACCGGCAGGCCCTCGGCGAAACTGGGCAGGACCAGTGCGCGTGAGGCGAGCAATTCTCGCCAGATGGTACGGGGGTCCAGCCAGCCGCTCAGAGTGACGACATCTTCCAGGTCACGGGCCTTGATCTGCTCTTCCAGTTCTGCGCGCATCGGCCCGTCGCCGATGATGTTGAGGCGGAACTCATGCGTCTGCGCCACGATGGCGGCCGCCTCGATCAGCAGCATGATGCCTTTTTGCGGGCTGAGCCGCGCTACGCAGACCAGGCAATTGTCGGTCAGCCCGGTATCGACGATCGGCGTCACCGCATGCATGAACAGCGGATCGCTGCCGCAGCGTACCACCGCGATCTTCGACCAGTCCTTAGGCGCGGACCAGCGCATGATCTGGCTGCGTCCGAATGCGCTGATCGCAATCACGAAGCGGGCGTCGGCGACTTTCTCGCCGATTTCGTGGCTTTCGGGCGCGTCGAATTCGTCAGGCCCGTGCATGGTCAGGCTATAGCTGAGCTGGCCAAGACGGCTGGCGATGCGGGCCACCGTGGCGGGATTGGTGCCGAAATGGACATGCACATGGCGGATGCCCGCCCGCTCCATCCGGTCGGCGAGACGACACGCTTCCAGGAAGTAGGCGGTACACCTGACAACGCCCCGGCTGCTGCGGCGAAATGTCGCCGCAGTCACCGACAATCCGCGCAGGAAGGCGCGCGGCTGCCGGAACAGCCTGTTCGCCGCAGACCACAACATGCCTACGACGTTGCCGTCCAGCAGCGTCGTCGTGTGCGCCCGCTCGTCCTCGTCGGTGGGGTCCGCGAACACGTCGGGCGACGCGCGGATGGTCAGCCGGATAACGTCGAAATCCATCCGTTCGAGAGCGAGTATCTCGTTGCGGATGAAACTATGGCTGATCTTGGGATATACGTTCGTTAGATAAGCCACGCGGGTTCGACACGGTCCGGCCGATTCAGGCGCGGGCCGGCCGCAAAGCGGTTCCTCTCCGGCAACATGGGTCATTCCGGGGAGCCTTGCAGCGACGCGGCCGGGGTGGGATGTCGAAACTGAAGGCGCAAGGGCATGCTCTTCCTCTTCACGTGGCGCGGCGCGCGCGGTCTTTCGATCATAGTGCCGTGCTGCGATGCGGGATAACATCCAACCTTATCGCCCCCTGAAAGCCAGTGGTGTCCTTCCCCCTTCCGATATTGGCCAACGTAGATCGTAGACTGTGGCGCAGGTCGGATGACGGATAGCGTGGGGCTGCCGACGCCGCCGGGCCACCAGTGCCGTGATGGCGCGTGCCGAGGGTCTGGCGGAGACGAACATGCGGATCTTGCTGGTTGCCGAAAATATCTCGCTGCGGCTGAGCGGAGAAACCCTGCTCCCCTGCTGCTATTTCGAGCAGTTCGTCTCGGCAGGCGAGGACGTTCATCTGCTGTGCCATGAACGGGTCCGGGAGGACCTGCGGGCCGATCTTCCTCCCGATCAGTTTGCGCGTGTGCGCTTCGTGAAGGACCGGCCGCTGCAAAACCTGCTGTTCCGGCTGGGGCGGCGATTTCCTTACCGCGTCGAGGACCTGATCTTCAACCAGCTGATCCAGATGGTAACCCAGTGGCACATGCGCCGCATCGCCCGCGACATGGTGCGCGAATTTGACATCGACGTGGTGTTCCAGCCTGCCCCCATCGCGGCGAGGGCCGTCAGCTTCATGCACGGGCTAGGCGCGCCGGTGGTTATCGGCCCGATGAGCGGCGGCATGAACCTGCCGCCCGCATTCCGGCGGATGGACGGCCCCGTGGTACGCTTTTCCATCGCGGCGGCTCGCTTCGGTTCCGCCGTGCTGCACCGGCTGTTTCCCGGAAAACTGCGCGCCGCTGCGCTGATCGTCGCCAATGAACAGACCCGCGCCGCCTTGCCCGGCGGCATTCGCGGCAAAGTCCATGAAGTGATGGAAAGCGCGGTCGACCTCGAACGCTGGGTCCAGCGCCCGGTCACCGAAAAGGCCGCGAGCGAGCCCACCTCCTTCATCTTCTGCAGCCGCTTCGTCGACTGGAAGGGCATTCGCCTGCTGGTCAGCGCATTCGCTCCACTGGCGCGGTCGGGCAACAGCATGCTCCACCTGGTCGGTGACGGCGAGCTGTTCGAGGAAATCCGCGAGCAGATCCGGCGCGAGGGGCTGACCGGCAGGGCCATCCTGCACGGACGCATTGACCGCGATCGCTATCAGGAAATGCTGCGCGAAACGGATGTCTACGTCACGCCGTCGCTGCGCGAATGCGGCGGCATGGCGATGATGGAGGCTATGGCGGTGGGACTGCCCGTGATCGGCATCGACTGGGGCGGCGCCGCGCAATATGCCGCGCCCGATTGCGCGATGCTGGTCAAGCCGACGTCCGAACAGGCGGTAATCGATGGCCTGACCGCGGCCATGGCGCGCATGGCCGCATCTCCCGAACTGCGCCGCTCGATGGGAAGCGCCGCGCGGCGTCATCTGGAACAGGCCGGGCACGGCTGGGCCGACAAGGCGCAGGCCGTGCTGGGCGTGCTGAGGGAAGCCGCCGACGGTTCGGGCCGCAGCCGCGCCCGCCCCAGAACAACCAGCGAGGCACAAACCGCCTCGCCCTCATTACAGGTGGCCCGCTGACATGGCGACGAAAGCAATGGACCCCGCCGTCGATATCATTTTCTACACCCGCCAGCTACACAACGGCGGGGTCGACAGGGTGGTGTTCAACCTTGCCGGCGAATTTCTGCGGCGAGGCATCAAGTCCTCGATTGTGGTCGATGTCGACAATCCCCATTCGCCGTTTCGCACGCTCATTCCCGAGGGGATCGGCTACGACGTGCTTGAGGCAAAGGGCCCGATTGCGCGGCTGTTCAAGCTGCGCAGCTACCTGCGCAAATCCCGCCCCAGCGCCGTTATGTGCGCCAGCTTCGGTTTCCCCAATCTCTATGCGATCGTCGTGCGCTGGATTTCTGGCCTGCGTTTTCACCTGATGCTGACCGAGCATTGCTTCCCGTCCGTAGACCGCGCGGGGCCGAAGCCTTGGCAGTCGCGCTACTGGTTCTTCCCGCTGGCGCACTACCTCTACCCCTTTGCCGACCGGATCGTCGCGGTATCCAAAGGGACGGCGCTGGACCTCGCCAAAGTGATCGATATCGACCCGAAAACCATTTCCTGCATCTACAACCCGCTCGTCAGCGAGGGGCTCATCGAGCAGGCGAAGGAGCCGGTCGACCACCCATGGTTCGCGGACGACACGGTGCCCATCATTATCGGCGTGGGACGGCTGGAGCCGCAGAAGAACTTCTCGCTGCTCATCCGCGCCTTCTCACGGGTACGCGCGCAGATGCCCGCCAAGCTCGTGATCCTGGGCGACGGTTCGGAACGCGACATGCTGCGAAACCTCGTCGCCGAAATGGACCTTGGCGAGGACGTCGCCTTGCTGGGATTTGTACCGAATCCTCACGCTTACGTCGCCAAGGCGGACCTGATGGTCCTGTCGTCCGATTTCGAGAGCCTTGCCAATGTCGTGATCGAGGCCCTGGCGGTCGGCACGCCAGTGATCGCCACCGATTGCCCGTCCGGCCCTGCCGAGGCGCTGAACCATGGCCAGTGCGGCACGCTGGTTCCCGTCGGCGACCTCGATCGGATGAGCGCGGCGATACTCGAAGCCCTGCGCGAAAGACCCGCGCCGATCGCCCGGGGCTGGCTGGACCAGTTCACCGAACGCGAAGTCGCCGACAGATATCTCGATCTGCTTGCGCTGGATGCGAGGTGATGGGTGGACGCGCCCCGGCCGAATCCTTCCTCCACATCTTCCGCCTTGGCGCAACTGACGGGGCTGCGTTTCGTGGCGGCCTTCGCGGTCCTGCTTTCGCACCTCGATTTTCTGGGCGCCGATCCGGGATCGTGGGGCAGCTGGATCTACGAGACGCTGTTTCGGCAGGGCTACTGCGGGGTTTCGTTTTTCTACGTCCTTTCCGGGTTCATCCTGAGCCAGGCCTACGGCTACCGACTGGCCAGCGGGGAGACGCAGCTACGGTCCTATTTCATGCTGCGAATCTGCCGGATCGGCCCGCTGCACTGGGTCATGGCGCTATTCTTTCTCGCATGGCTAGCGGCGGCGAAAGGCGCGGTTCCGGGGCCCGGCACGATCGGGCTGAACATGCTGCTGCTGCACGCATGGTCGCCCGATTTTACCGTTCACTACGCGCTGAACGGGCCATCGTGGAGCCTCTCGGACGAGCTGTTCTTTTACGCCGCATTCCCGTGGTTGAGCCGGGTGTCCACCCGGATACTGGCGCCGTGCCTCGTCCTTGGCCTGATGCTTATCACCGCGCTCGCGGTTTCTGCGATGATCTGGCAGCCGGCCTATTCGCCAAAACTGGAGTGGCTGTTCTACGTTGCCCCGCCGGTGAGGCTGGCCGATTTCGTCACCGGAATGCTGCTCCATCGTGCATGGCAGCAGAACTGGGGGCGAAGGTGGGCAGGGACCACGGCAGAGCTATGCGTGACCCTGGCGATCCCGGCGGCGATGGTGGGATTCTCGCTGCTCGCCTTGCCGATGCCGCTGCGCTGGCAACTTGCCTACCTGCCGCTCATGGCCGGCGCCGTTCTGGTCTTCGCGCACGGCCGAGGCGCTATTTCGCAGGTCCTGCGGTGCCGCTGGCCGGTGCTGCTGGGCGAGGCTTCCTTCGCGCTTTACCTGACCCATCGGCCCCTTGTGACGTTGGCGGCCCGGCTATGGGGCGGCGATCCTGCGCTTGCGCCAGTGCTGGCAGCGATGCTGCCGCCGGTTTGCATCGCGCTTTCGATAGCGGTGTTCCTGCTGTTCGAAAGGCCGTTGCTACGCCGTATGCGGCGGCGCCTGCGGCAGCGGGGACAAACGAATGATCCGGCAGGGGGCGGGTTGAAAGCATGGCAACCGTCCTAGAACACCCGCCCTGGCGCCGCGCTATCCAGAGCGGTGTCAGCCTGGTGGTGATCACCATCGTCGCCTCCAACGTGCTGCGCATTGCCAGTACGCTCATCCTCACCCGCGTGCTTTCACCCGTAGACTTTGGCGTGGCGGGGCTGACCGGGGCGATCCTCAACATTCTGCTGATGATCTCCGACGTGGGATTCGGCGTCTACATCGTGCGCCATTCGCAAGGTGACGACCCCCGGCTCCTCGATGTCATCTGGACGCTGCGCCTGCTGCGCGGAGCGGTGCTGACGCTGGCCATGGCGGCCTGTGCCGAACCGCTCGCCATGCTGCTGGGCAAGCCTGCGCTGACCATCGCCATTGCGGTGACCGGCATCAATTTCGTGCTCGACGCCTGTTCCTCGCTCGCCCCTTTCAGCGCGGTGCGGGAGGAGCGGCTCTTCATGCTCAGCATGCTCGATATCGCCAGCGCCGTCACCCAGACGGTTACCGGGATCGTGCTGGCCATCGCGCTGCACAGCTACTGGGCCATTATCTTTGCCGGGCTGGTCGGCGCCACGATCAAAGCCGTGCTCAGCTATGCTCTGTTTCCGGGCTCCTTGCGCCGGTTCGCCTTCGACCGGCATGAGGTGGGCGAGCTATGGCATTTCGGGCGAACGATCGCTGGCGCCAATACCATTCAGGTGCTGCTCTCGAACGTCGACAAGATCGCGCTGTCACGCATTTTTCCGCTGTCGCTGTTCGGCCTCTATTCGCTCGCCGCGAACCTTTCCGGCGTCGCATCGGGTTTCACCACGCTTTATCCCAGCCGCATCCTGCTGCCTGCTTTCGCGCGGGCATACCGCGAGGATCCCGGCTCGATGGCGCACGCCTATTACGACAGCCGCCGGACCCTGACGCTGCTCTACATGATCGCTATGGGCGGGTTCATCAGCATGGCTCCCGCGGTCGTCAACTTGCTCTACGACCCACGTTATCAGGCTGCGGCGACATACCTGCAACTCCTCGCCCTGGCGCCTGCGATGACGATGAACATCTATGCCGCGCGCGAAGTGCTGATCGTCGTCGGCCGGGTGCAGGCGCTGCTTTACGGCAATCTGGTGCGCCTGACCTGGCTGATCGTGGTCGGGACGTCCGCCTTCCTCGCCTTCGGGCCGATGGGGCTGGTCGGGGCGGTGGGATGCATAGAAGTGCCGGTTCAGGTCTACTGCTGGCACGAACTGCGCCGCGCCGGACTGTTCCGGGCAGGGCAGGAAGCACTGATCATCGGCGCGCTGGCTTTCGGAGCAGTCCTTGGCCTCATCGGCGACAAGCTCTACTTCATGCTGATTGCTGGCTGAGGCGTAAACATCGGGCGCATTGCCGGGACGGCGGCGCGCATTACTGCGCGGCTCACCAGTCCCGCACCGGCCGCCAGCAGGACCACGTAAGTCGTTTCGTTCCGTCCGTAGCTGGTGGTGACCAGGCTGGCCATCAGGCCGATCAGCCCGGCGAAGCTCGCCGCCCCAGCGGCGCCCGCATCGCGGCCCAGTGCCGGCCCGCGTACGAACAATACGCCCAGCACACCGACAAGCATCGCGTAATAGAGCGAGGCGCCAAACACCCCTCCGCGCATCAGGATGGTCAAGGGCTGGTTGACCAGGTCGATAATTCCTTCCCCTTGCCGCAGGCTTTCCAGATTGTCGTAGATATCCGTCATGCTGAGGCCGGTTATCCAGTTTTCCCGTGCAAGCGCGAGCCCGCGCGACAGGAGTTCGGAGCGGTAGTCGACCGACCCGGCCGCATCCTCGCCCGTACCCATGGATGCCGCCAGCGTCGGGATCACGTGCGACAGCGCCAGCAGCGCCGCGCCGCAGATCGGGACGGCCAGCACCAGCTTGAACAGTCCGCCCCATCGCCGCTCCTGCACCATGCAGGCAACCAGCCCGGCAATGATGACGATGTAGCCGATCCTTGCCAGCGTGAAGAATACGCCCGAGGACAGCAGCACCAGCACTGCGAAGAACGTGAGTTTTGATCCGATCTGTTTGCGCAGTGCCACGGCGATCACCACGGCGAGGCCCAGGAACAGCGACAGGCTGGTGGATTCCGCAAAGCTCGCACGTGAACGGACAAGGCCGCCGCGCTGCTTTGCGTAGCCGGAACTCGTTTCGGGGTCGGCGCCTATGCCTTGTGGCATGGTGTCGTAAAGCAGCCAGTGGCGAGGCGCCTCGAACGTCGCGATCAGGGCCAGTATGCAAGCGCCCAGAAGCAACGCCAGCATCAGGTCTGCCGGCGAGCGCGATCGAACGAAAGCGCGGCTGACCGCCAGATAAGGCAAGCCGAGGTTCAGGATAATCTGGTTACAGGCCCGGATCGAAAAGGTGAGATCGTTGCCTCGGCAATCCATGAAGGCCTGGACGACCAT
>Ga0308165_1003352_pt1 | contig 17312 bp, 17 predicted proteins | sample PhyWR2_FD_201032 | JGI IMG/M metagenome (GOLD analysis project Ga0308165, IMG submission 201032) | Phyllosphere microbial communities from UC Gill Tract Community Farm, Albany, California, United States - DLSLW.R2 | ecosystem: Host-associated > Plants > Phyllosphere > Unclassified | place: USA...
TTTGAGTTCCGAAACAACTAAAATCGGAAACAACAGATATACCAAATTCCTGTTCTGACTGCCTTTTAACGTCTGAAACCTTCGCTGGCCATCATAAGGCTTTTTGTGTAATCGGCGTTAATATTGCCGCTGACAAGGTCATTGGCATCAAGTTGTTCCACCACTTCGCCATTTCGCATAACGGCTAATCGTTCACACATATGAGTGACAACGCCAAGGTCATGACTAACCATAACAAAGGTGAGCTTGCGATCTCGACGCACCTGTTCGAGCAGGTTCAGCACTTCAGCCTGCACTGAAGCATCCAGTGCCGAGGTAGGCTCATCGAGCAGCAGGATACTCGGCTCGATTATCAGGGCCCGCGCAATTGCTATGCGCTGACGCTGGCCGCCTGAAAGCTGGTGCGGATACCGGAAGCGAAATCCAGAGCCCAGCCCGACTTCATCCAGTGCGCGAACAATACGTTGTTCGGTGTTGTCGATACCGTGGATGGCAAGCGGTTCAAGTAGCAAACGGTCGATTGTTTGACGAGGATGCAGCGAGCCATAAGGATCCTGAAACACCATTTGAACAGTGCGATAAAAGTCTTTGTCTCGCGGGGTTTTGAGCAGTTTACCATCGATGCGGATTTCACCGTCATCGACGGGTGCAAGGCCTGCAACAGCGCGCAACAGCGTGGACTTGCCAGAACCAGACTCGCCCACCAATCCATAGGATTCACCACGAGCCACATCAATGCTGACCGATTTCAACGCGTGGAATTCATCGAAAAATACATCGACTTTGTCGATGTTGAGTGCGGATGCGGTTGTCATAGACGCCATGCCTCTTCGCGCTTTAAGGTGGGAAGTGGATGGCGCTCCATGCCAAGTTTGGGCATGCAGTCCAGCAATCCCTGCGTATAGGGATGTTTCGCATTGGAAAGATCGCTTGCAGCAATTTCCTCAACAATCTTACCCGCATACATGACAATCACCCTGTCGCAAAAGGATGAAACGAGACGTAGATCGTGGCTAATGAAAATCAGGCCCATACCCCGATCGGCTACAAGCTTATCGAGAATGCCAAGCACTTCAAGCTGAACCGTAACATCCAGTGCGGACGTCGGCTCGTCGGCAATCAGCAATTCAGGTTCTGCGATCAGCATCATGGCAATCATCACGCGCTGTCCCATGCCGCCCGAAACTTCGTGCGGATATAGCTTCATGACGCGTTCAGGATCATTGATCTGAACGGCCTCAAGCATTGAGATTGAGCGATTGCGGATTTCGGCACGTGAAAACTTGCCGTGTGCTTTGAGCGTCTCGGCTATCTGCTTGCCGATCGTCATAACCGGGTTAAGCGAATATTTCGGATCTTGCAGGACCATCGCAATGCGTCCCCCGCGCAAGCTGCGACGTTGGCGTGCAGATGCATTGAGAAGGTCAATGCCGTCAAATTCAAGCTTTTTGGCGGTGATTTTTGCGTGAAGCGGAGTAAGCCCCATGATAGCGCGTCCGGTCTGCGACTTACCGGAACCGGATTCGCCAACGATACCCAAACGTTCGCGGCCAAGCGTAAAGCTGACGCCACGTACGGCTTCAATAGCACCTGTGCGAGTGGGAAAGGTGACGCGAAGGTCTTCAACTGTCAGAAGCGGCGTCATTGGTTGTTACCCCGCGGATCAAGTGCATCACGCAAGCCGTCGCCAAGGAAGTTGAAGCCCAGGCTGACGATCAGGATCGCAATACCCGGCATGGCAGCTACCCACCATTGATCAAGGATAAACCGACGACCTGAAGCAATCATTGCCCCCCATTCAGGCAACGGCGGCTGAGCACCGAGGCCAAGAAAGCCAAGGCCTGCCGCGGTCAGAATGATGCCCGCCATATCAAGCGTCACACGCACGATCAGCGAGGAGGTGCAGAGCGGCATGATGTGACGCAGGACAATGCGAAACGGCGAAGCACCCATCAGACGCACGGCGGAGATATAATCGGAATTGCGAACGGTCAGTGTTTCAGCGCGGGCAATACGCGCATAAGGCGGCCATGAGGTAATGGCGATGGCAATAATGGCGTTTTCGATGCCAGGTCCCAAAGCTGCAACGAATGCAAGCGCGAGAATGAGTTTTGGGAAAGCAAGGAAAATATCGGTGATGCGCATGAGAATGGCATCGACCCAGCCACCGGCATAGCCCGCAACCGTACCAACCAACAGACCGATTGGCGCTGCGATAATTGCTACAAGCAGAACGACATAGAGTGTAAGACGCGAACCATAGATCAGTCGAGAAAGAATATCGCGACCCTGATCATCGGTGCCAAGCAGATAACCGGGCGTGCCCGGTGGCAGCAAGCGTGCATTGGCCAGATCGCCTGTATATGGCGAATGCGGTGCGAGAAGATTTGCAAAGGCTGCGACAAACAAAAGCGCGATGATGATAAAAAGGCCGATCACAGCGAGCTTGTTCGCTGTGAAGCGTCGCCAGACCATATAGGAACGACCAAGGCGGGCCTGCATGCGCGACTGCGGACGCTCTGAAAGCAACCAGTCGCGCCATGAAAGATTTGAAACGTCTGTCATTTGGCTCATTTCACGCGCGTCCTTGGGTCAAGAAGCCGATAGAGAAGATCGGACACGAGGTTAAGCGCGATAAAGACCGAACCGATGATAATCGTACCACCCAGAACGGCGTTCATGTCGGCATTTTGCAGCGAATTGGTGATGTAAAGTCCCAGTCCCGGCCATGCGAAAATGGTTTCGGTCAGCACCGAGCCTTCGAGCAGACCTGCATAGGAGAGGGCGATAACTGTCACCAGCGGCACGGCAGCATTACGCAAAGCATGGCCCCATATGATGCGGGTTTCTGAAATGCCTTTTGCGCGTGCTGCAATGATATATTCCTGCTCAAGTTCATTGAGCATGAATGAGCGCGTCATACGGCTGATATAAGCGAGGCTGAAATAACCGAGCAGCGCAGATGGCAGAACAAGGTGTGAGACGATGTTGCGCAGCGCTTCCCAATCACGCTGTACAATCGCGTCAAACAGATAAAAGCCGGTGATTGGGGTGAATGTATATTCAAAGGTAATGTCAATGCGTCCGGGTCCAGAAGTCCAACCAAGCCGCGCATAGAAAATTAGCAGCGCCAGCATGCCAAGCCAGAAAATCGGGACCGAATAACCCACAAGACCAATCACACGCACGATTTGATCGATGATGCTGCCACGCTTGACCGCAGCCAGAACGCCAAGCGGAATGCCGAACAAAGCGCCAATGATCGTGCCGATCGTTGCAAGTTCCATGGTGGCAGGAAACACGCGGCGAATATCGGCCATAACCGGATTGGTGGTTAAGACAGACGTTCCAAAATCGCCTTGCAATATGCCTTTTACATAAAGGTAAAACTGCTGGTAATAGGGCAGGTTAAAGCCCATCTCCTCGCGGACACGTGCCACCACATGCGCAGGTGCGCGGTCGCCAACGATTGCCAGAACAGGATCAATCGGCACAACGCGGCCGATGAAGAAGGTCACTGCCAAAAGGCCGATATAGGTGGTTACAACGATCCCCAGAAAGCTGGCGATTGCTAATGCGATGGTTGAGGAGCGCCGCCGGGCGCCCCTCCTTTTAGGTGTTGTTGTAGCGTTCAATGGTCTGACCGTTCTTCAGATCAGTCTTTGCTGACTGGTGCGAGGAAGTTCGAATCGAATGTAGGCCCGAGCTTGTAGCCCTTCACATTGCCACGAAGCCCCGCAACTTCGATCTGCTGGAACAGCATCACGAATGGGCTTTCATCAAGGGCTTCCTGCTGAAGCTTCTGGTAGATCGCAGCACGCTTGTCGTTGTCGCGTTCGAGAAGTGCAGCCTTGGTTTGCTCAGTTAGCGCAGGAATGTCCCATGCATTGCGCCATGCCAGCGTCTTGTTGGACGCGTCGTCACCATTATCCGGGTTGGACGTGAAAGCTTCAGCATTGGAATTCGGATCCCAATAATCCATTCCCCACTGGCCAATATAAAGATCGTGGTTACGGGCACGGTATTTGGTCAGCGTCTGTTTGCCATCGCCCGGAATGATGTCGATCTTAATGCCGGCCTTGGCAGCGGATTGCTGGAATGACTCAGCAATACCGGTTACGGGCTGTGTGTTGCGAACGTCGAAAGTGACCGAAAGACCATCTTTAAGACCAGCTTTTTCGAGCAGTTCCTTGGCTTTTTCGACATCAAGCTTGTAAGGGCTTGCGTCGAGTGCGCCAAGCACGCCTTTTGCCTGATAGGTCTGGCGAATGTCGCCAATGCCCTTGATCAGCGTTGAGCCAATTGCATCGTAGTCAACCAGATATTTGAAGGCTTCGCGCACTTCCGGCTTTGCCAGATTTTCATTCTTCTGGTTGAGCGAAATGTAATAGACAGTGCCTTTTGGCGCATCTACCGCTGCGAGTTCCTTGTTCTTCTGAACGGCTTCCAGATCGCCTGGTTCGAGATTGCGTGCCACGTCGACGTCACCCGATTCAAGCATAAGGCGCTGTGTGGCGCTTTCCTTGACGTGACGATAGAAGACGCGAGCAAGCTTGGCTTTTTCGCCGTAATAATTATCGTTGCGTTCTAAAACAACAACTTCATTGGCACGCCAGTCACGGATTTTGAATGGACCTGAACCGGCATAGCCTGTCTTGAGCCATGCAGCCGCATAATCGGTGTCGTATTTATAGTCATCGGTTGGTGTGACTTTTACGGAGTGTTCTTCCAAAAGCTTCTGGTCGACAATCGCGCCAATCGTGGCCGTGAGGCAGTTCAGCACAAAGCTTGGTGCATAAGCTTTGTCGACGGTCAGAACAAAAGTGGTGTCGTCAACTGCCTTGGCCGTTTCATTGACGTTTTCGCCATTCAGGCCAAACTGGGTCAGGATAAATGCCGGGCTTTTGTCGAGGCGCACCGCGCGTTCGAAGGAGTAAGCCACGTCTTTTGCGGTCAGAGGGTTGCCGGAGGCGAATTTGATGCCTGGCTTGAGCTTGAACGTATAGGTCAGACCGTCATCCGAAATCGTCCAGCTTTCAGCCACGCCCGGCACGACCTTGGATGTGTCGTTGATATCGAGGCGAACCAGCATGTCATAAGCATTGCCGATGAATTCAGCGGGCGAAAGTTCAAAGGATTCAGCCGGATCAAGCGTTATGGTATCATCGATGGCCCAAGCCTGAACCAGCGTGTCGGCTGGTGTTGCTGAAAATGCCGGGTTCGCAGCCATGATGGTGGCAAAAGCCGCGCCAGCAGCGAGAAGACGAAAACGTCCGAAATGCGTCATTTTAGTTCCCTTTCTGTAATTTTGTTTGTGCTCAGGCTGCGTCGTGCCAAGCTTGTTTCAGTACGCGTACCCAATTGTTACGGCAAAGCTTGGCAAGTTCGTCCTCACTATAACCTGCATCCTGCAAGGCAGTTACCAAGTTTTGTGTGCCTGCGGCATCGCCGATTTCCGCTGGAATAGTCGCACCATCGTAGTCCGAGCCAAGCGCCACGCAATCAATGCCCATGCGTTCGACCATGTAATCAACATGCCGGACGATATCGGACAAAGGCGTATTTGCATTTTCTTTGCCGTCACTGCGCAGCATGGTGGTTGCATAGTTGAGACCGGCAAGTCCCTTGCTTTCGCTGATTGCATCCATCTGTCGATCCGTGAGATTGCGTGCGACAGGCGTGAGGGCATGCGCGTTGGAATGGCTGGCAATAAGCGGCTGATCGCTCAGTTTTGCCACATCCCAGAAGCCTTTTTCGGTAATATGCGCAAGATCGATCAGAATGCCTTTGCGGTTGCATTCCTTAATAAGGCGCTCGCCCGCTGGTGTCAGGCCGGGACCGGTGTCGGGGCTCATCGGGTATGCAAAAGGAACCCCATGCGCGAAAATATTGTTGCGGCTCCAGACCGGCCCCAACGAGCGCAGGCCAGCGGCATAAAACACATCAAGCGCGGCAAGCTCTACATCGATGGCCTCACAACCTTCCATATGAAGAACAGCAGCGAAGGTGTCGCTGTCAAGCGTCTCATCGAGATCTTTGCCGTTGCGGCAAAGCTTCCAGCCGCCAGCTTCTTCAAGTCGCAGAGCAAGAGATGCAAACTCAAGCGCTATATCCAGTGAACGGGAGCGTTCCAACGGCGGCGAAAGCGGAGTTACGTAATGGCCGTTCTCGTCGGGCTTTCCCAATTCGATATGATGACCGGATGGGACATAGATTGCGCAGATACCACCGGCCAAACCGCCTTTGCGTGAGCGCGGCAAGTCGATATGACCAACTTCGGTGCCGTTGATGAATTCCTTGATGGGATCGCCACCGTGACGCTGGTTTTCCCAAAGACGCAGAAGGACATCATTGTGCCCGTCGAAAACGCGCTGCATATTTCATTCCTAGCTGAACAACCAGCAAAAGCCTGCCGTTCATTTGAAAGCCCGCTCTCGATAGAACGCAGATGCTGATTGTACTCGTCTGAGATATATCGGTAATCAGCGCCCCACCCGAGCTGCTGATATATAAGATGTTGCTAGCTATAAGTGTCAAGCGCTCAACTGCTATACCGGGTGGTTCTCAACGGTGCAATGTGGTGCGCAAACTGCATAGGTTCATGCGTGTTTAGAATGAAATGATGCCTTATGGCGATCTTTCACTCGACCTCCGCTCGAAAAACAATATCCATCAGGATAAGCGTACCGATCCTCATTTGTTCTATGCAACTCAGCAGACATTTATGTAGCTGACCTGCCACAGTAAGCATGCTTATTTCCCGCCCTATGATCGCTCTGCATCTCAAGTGCCATCCATAACGCGGAGGATTGGCCCTAATCCCCATCGTTTATCACAGTGGGGCTGCGGATAAAAACTTGGACTGGTTTTATGACACGATGCCAAGACTGTTTCGATATTCGATTGGGCTTCGTGCGCCAAGTGATATCTTGATCCGCTTTTCGCTCTGACACTGGTGGTGAGTTGTTCTTGCGTTTCATGATTGCGGGAGCCTCTGGACCGAGTAACTGATTTTTCCAGTTATACAGTGTCGGTCTGCATACGCCGAGCTTTTCGGCCAAAGCCTGCGCACTTTCTTGCCGATTATGAAGTCTGACGACGCCAGCCTTCTTCAACGTCTCCGGATATCGCGGACGTCCAGTACTTCCAGTGACAGCTTTGCTAGTTTCGGGAAACGCCTCACGAACCCATGCTGTCAACGTTGCACGACCGGGATAGCCTAAGGCGCGCATCGTTGCAGAAACACAACGATCATGCGTGCGGTAGTACTCAACAGCCGCTTTCTTCTGCGCCTGTTTGAACTTATGGGCTTGGGGCGCAAATCCTAAACGCAGATCAAGATGGTGCTCATATTCCAGGCACCATCCTTCAGCGCATTCCTGCTTGGATAGCCCAACTGGTGAATAGTCGCTTTCGGGCGCTTGCCCAGCTTGATGTAGAGCGCAACGGCTCGCATCCGGTCTTCGTAGGAATACATGAACTACCTCCATGATAGTCCAAGTTTCGTCCGCACCGCCTATTTTTAAATAACGTCTTTGAAGATGAGCGCGCGGACCAAAAAGCTATATTGCTTGTTGTCTGGTTCGATCATAAATTTACAAATTCATACGAAATACTTGATGGTAAAAATTGCCAGCGAGACGGTGACTGCGCCACCAATACGTGTTGCTATTTGTGCAAAAGGCATGAGCGTCATACGATTTGCGGCGGTTAGGATGGCGATGTCACCGGTGCCACCTTGACCACTATGGCAGCCTGTCACGATTGCAGTATCAATTGGATACATGTTGACCAATCTGGCAGTGAAGAAGCCGGTCGCAATAAGCGAGAACACTGTAGCGAATACCGTCACGACAGTGGGTAACGTAAACACCGCAACAAATTCTCTCCAGGGTGTAAATGCGACACCCATCGCAAACAACAGCGGCCATGTGACAATAGTTGAGAAGAATTTATAAACATGACGGCTGCCATTTTCGATGCTGGGATCGAACAAGCGCCCAATCTTGGCGGCAACAACCAGAAACAACATGCAGATAGGTGCTGGAAAGTCTGTCAAATTCTGGATGAAGACACCGAAAAGGTATAGACTGACGATCGTAACGCCTGCTGCTGCGATTTCTGTTATATCTGCTGTTTCTGAACTTTCGACTGGATGTGACTTCTCGTTGTCCTTCTCAGACTGGAGCCTTCCTTCACCGGTAAGGTGCGGCAAACATTTGCCCAACATATTGAGAAGTCCGCATAACAGAACGGCAGTGAAACTGCCCAGCATAACAACGGGAATGATCTGGGCAAAGAGCACGTCTTGCGGTTGATTTAGAATGAAAGAATATCCAAGTGAAAGAGGAATTGCGCCCTCTCCCAAACCGCCTGCCATAATGGGCGCGACGATAAAAAAGAGAGTGTGTGTCAGGGGCAACCCCATAGATACCCCTACAATTGTGCCGACAATCGAAGCTACGACAGAGCCGGCAGTGACCGGTATGAAAATCTTTAAAAATCCAGCTAGCAGCACTTGTCGGTCCATGCTCATTATACTGCCGACAACGATCGCTGAGATATATAGATAAAGAAAGTTGGACTGTTTGCTGAAAGTCGTCACAGATTGAGCCACTGATGTTGGGATCCACCCGTAAAACACGGCAGCAGATGGAACAACGAAGGCCATAATAGCGGCACCACCCATCAGTCCAAGTATTCGAAAGCGCTTCCCCAACTCCATGAAGATGAAGCCACCGATCGACAGAATGCCGATTGACATTGTCAGATCTGATGGGACTTTACCGATAGATACAAAGCCAAAGATCAGCACTACAATAAGAACGTAGGCTGGGAGTGGCACAATTCCGATGTGGGTACGCTGTGCACGCCACAGAGAACCGCGCCAATCCGCTTTGTCTGTTCGGTGTTTAATTTGCGCAAAATGAGTCATGCTTCCTCCTTCATGTCATTGTTCGGAACGCCGATATTTTTGATGCAGAAATAAAAAATGAAGATCTTCTTCGCCTGTACGCACGACAGCAATGTAAGGTCGGGAAATCCTGAATTAGGGTGTTATTTTCGCCTACGAAAAGCTGCGTCGTTGTTTAACCATGATAAAAATATTTTTTTCTGATTCGGACTAATCAATCTGTATTCTTCATTCGGTCTGTCGTTATTCTGATGAGCTTAATAATTCAGCGCAGTGCGTAAAGCCTGACATCTATTTAGGTTTTTGATCAGTCTGCCAGGTCTTGAGTGCGTTATCCTCGATAGCCTTGATGTCAGGTTGCCGACACTGACCGCATGAAGGGGCGATTAGAGCGCATCCCGAAAGGTGTGAAACGGCTTTCGGATAAGATGCGCGTTAAAATAAATGATGAGGCGCCGATCTGATTCAATCAAATCGAAACGCGCTCTAATGACGGCAGTCATCCCCACACGGCCTAATATATTTTTTCATGCTGAGGAGCTGTGCTGTTGTATTCTGAATGTTAAATAAGAAATTGGGTGTATTATTAATAATAACAAACATTATCGATAATACAGTGAGAAGTTCCAATATGATACCGTCAGTTCGTTGTATAAATATTTTACTCAATCTAAAATCCTTACCGAGAAAACGCACGTCATTTGAAAAAACTACATTAGTTAAAACGCAAAAGAAAAATTAGTCCAACACCTTAAATAGAGCGAGCATATTTAAATAGACTTTGACCTTGTTAAAGGACGTGCTGCTAGGCCGTGTGGACGATTATTTTTCGGGCGTGGCGTGAGACGGATTTTGTTTCTGAACAGGAGAACAGACCGCCGTGGAGTGGTTCTCCACAGGGGTTGTTCGACGCATTCAGAGAGAAAATCCACCACGTCCCGAAGGGATATGGTGAAAATAACCCAGCTTTGCGTCGCAAAACCTTGATGGAGAACCACTCCACCTTCGGCTTTGCTCCTAAACCTGTGCTATTTTCATCCATACCACGCTCCGAAAAATAATCGTCCACACGGCCTAGGCTTTCTTTTGAGCCATTGCTTCTATTTTTATGGCTTTAAATGGGGTGTAAAAGTGCTCTTTTTTTGTTTGGAATCGCCCTCAAGCCTTCCCCACACATGTTTCTCCACCCAGCTAGACAGGTAGCCAGAATTATAATTACAAAATGAGCGCACAGATGCGAAAGCCGCTTGAGTAAAGGTGCAAAACAATAATAAAAATTAAAACTTGGGTATTCGTGCTATCTCGGCCACATAGCGCAATATCACATTCCATATCTGCCATGCAGACTGGCTATTTTAGCCGTCGCGTAATAAGCGGCACGGTTTCCATGATTTTGAGCACGTTTCTTGCTCTTTCAATCGCAAAATCATTGACTCTTTTTTCAAAGGGCTTAAAAGCGCAATCGGAAAAGGAGAATTCCGTGAACGCTTGTCGCGCATCACATAGCTTGTGTGGACTGAATGGCCTCATCGCCATTTTGATCCCTATGGCGTCCGTTTCCAAAACCACCATGGCCACTTGCATTAAAACGACCACCAAAACGGTCTGACCCCTTGGCCTGCTCGCCCTCTCTCCCCGGGTCCGGCCCAGGGAAAAGGCCCGCTGGTCGCGGGTTTTTATGGAAGAGGAGAGGACAGGAGACAAGTAAATGGGTTTTAAGATTGCAGTCGTCGGCGCTACCGGAAATGTCGGTCGCGAAATGCTCAACATCCTTGAAGAACGTGGCTTTCCGGCTGATGAAGTCGTGGCTCTTGCTTCGCGTCGCAGCCAGGGTACGGAAGTATCCTATGGCGACAAGACGCTGAAAGTTAAGCCGCTCGACCAGTATGATTTCTCCGATACCGACATTTGTCTCATGTCGGCTGGCGGAAATATTTCCAAGGAATGGTCGCCAAAGATCGGTGCGCAGGGTTGCGTTGTTATCGATAATTCTTCCGCGTGGCGTTATGACTCGAACGTGCCCCTTATCGTTCCAGAAGTGAACCCAGATGCGATTGAAGGTTTCCGCAAGAAGAATATTATCGCCAATCCGAACTGCTCGACGGCACAGCTCGTTGTGGCGCTCAAGCCTTTGCATGATGCAGCCAAGATCAAGCGTGTTGTCGTTTCGACTTACCAGTCCGTCTCTGGCGCTGGCAAGGAAGGCATGGATGAGCTGTTCCAGCAGTCACGCGCGGTATTTGTCGCTGATCCAGTGTCAGTGCAGAAGTTCACCAAGCGCATTGCGTTCAATGTGATCCCGCATATCGATGTCTTCATGGAAGATGGTTACACCAAAGAAGAATGGAAGATGGTGGCCGAAACCAAGAAGATGCTTGATCCAAAGATCAAGCTCACGGCGACTGCTGTGCGCGTTCCAGTGTTTATTGGTCATTCTGAATCAGTCAATATCGAGTTCGAAAACCCGATTTCGGCCGAAGAAGCCCGTGAAATTCTGCGTGAAGCGCCGGGTTGTCAGGTTATCGATAAGCACGAAGACGGCGGCTACATCACGCCTTATGAATCAGCTGGCGAAGATGCGACTTTCATTAGCCGTATCCGCGAAGACATTACCGTTGAAAACGGCCTTGCTATGTGGATTGTTTCCGACAATCTGCGTAAGGGTGCGGCTCTCAACACAATTCAGATCGCAGAACTGCTGGTTGCTCGCGGCCTGATCACGCCAAAGGCGCTTGCTGCTTAACCATCTTTGCAGTTTGAAAGACAAAAGCGCCGGGAAACTGGCGCTTTTTTATTTGTTTGGAAGGCTCTCGGTGAGATTGCCGCGTATATCGAGCAGCCGTTCACGCAAATCCTGCAATTCATCGACAGGGCGTCCCAGAGCGCAAAAAACCTGTTCAGGGATACTCTCTGCTTGTGTGCGCAAAATGCTGCCTTCATCGGTCAATGTAATCCGAACCTGACGCTCATCCTGCGGGTCACGACGCCGGGCGATGCGACCTGCCGCTTCAAGGCGCTTTAGAAGCGGGGTGAGGGTGCCTGAATCAAGATTAAGCTTGCCACCTATTTCCGATACGGTCTGATTGTCTTTTTCCCAGAGAACCAGCATCACCAGAAACTGCGGGTAGGTGAGATCCAGCTTGGCTAGAATAGGCTGATAGGCACGGGTGAGCGCATTCGCAGTCGAATAAAGTGCGAAGCAGACCATGTCTGAGAGGTGCAGATGTGTGTCTTTGCTCATGATCTCTTTTCCTATTGTCATCATACAACATGCGCAATTAAATCGTGCATCACATAATCGTGAGAATAGATTTTTCAAAATTAGATTGCGCACAATTTAATAATTTGCAATCCTGATTGGGACGGTAGTTTAGCAATCACCAATGGAGAGTTTCAATGCCAATTCTTTACACGACCCAGTCGACAGCAACCGGTGGCCGTACTGGCAGCGCCAAGACCGCTGATGGACGTCTTAGCGTTGTCCTCGATACGCCAAAGGAATTGGGCGGTTCGGGCGGCGAGGGCACAAATCCCGAACAGCTTTTCGCATCGGGCTATGCGGCCTGCTTTCTTGGTGCGCTTAAATTCGTTGCGGCCAAAGAGAAAGTTTCAATTTCGGCTGACAGCACAGTGACTGCGACAGTTGGCATTGGTCCGCGCGAAGATGGCACAGGTTTTGGCCTTGATGTGGCTCTGGAAATTACACTTCCGGGCGTTGATAAGGCCAAGGCGGAAGAACTGGTTAATGCCGCGCACATCGTTTGCCCATATTCGCACGCAACACGCGGCAATATTGATGTCCGCTTGAGCGTGGCATAAGTCAGATAGGCAAAAGGCGCCTAAACGGGCGCCTTTGTTTTATTTATTGAGACACTTCAGCCAGTGCATTCAAAGCGGCCTCAACTTGCCTTTGCGCTTCTTCACCTAATTGCAATATAGGTCTAGGTGGCTCAACCTTTGCCAAGCCGAGCAAATCGGCGATCACATACATGACGCGGAAGCTGCCATAAGTCTTGAACAAGCTCCAGAGCGGCTCAAAGGCTTCATTGATGCGCTCGGCTTCTGAGCGATTGCCGCTTTGGGCGGCACGGACCAGTGCCAATGTTTGAGCTGGAAGAAGGCCCGCAGCGACACTGTAGAAAGCATCTGCACCTGCAAGCAATGCGTCCTTGGCACCCCAATCGCCGCTATAACCAATAGCGAAGTCGTCTGGTGTTAAGGAACGCAGCTTTGCTATTTCTTTAGCGTAATCCTCATCCGCTGGCAGCGGCATTTTGATCGCCTTGATGTTCTTCACATGAGCAAGCCGTGCAATCAGTTCAACACTGAAGGAAAATCTGGTTGTGCCGGGATTATTATAGATACAAAGCGGTAGATCAGTCGTTTCAGCAACAGCCTTGAAGTGCTCAAAGCCTTCTTCCTGCGTGAGCGGCGTATAGGAAACGGGTGCAAGCAACAGCGCATCTGCGCCAGCATCTGCGGCGTCGCGTGCGAGCGCCTGCGCGTCATCGGTGCGCAATGCACCAACACCCACAATCAACGACGTCTTCGTACCGATATATTTCACAGCGGTTTCAACCGTATGTCGACGCTGTTCCCGCGTAAGAAATGCATAGCCGCCAGTGCTGCCCAGCAGGCCGATTGAATCCACGCCTGCGTCATGAATGCGCGTGAGAATCGTGCCAAGCGTACCCTCCATGAGTTTGCCCGAGGTATCTATAGGTGTCAGCGGAAAAGCGGAGAGGCCTTTGAAAAGTTTCATTTTGATGCCATTTTCGAATGTGTTTAGCGTGAGAGAAGTAAGCGGATACCGGCGAAACAAAAGACTGCCGCAAGTACGCCTTCAATCCAGCGTCGAGCGCGGCGATATAATCGCACCATGGGTGCGGTAGAAAACACAATCGCATAGCCGCAGAAAATCGTGACGCTGAGGATGATACAGCCCCCAAGAAATGCCGCCATATGGGACCACGACGACTCTGTACCTAGACCGAGCGTCACCAGCGCTATCCATGACAAAATAGACTTGGGATTTGAGAGGTGCATCAGGAGGCCACGGCGATAAAGATCGCTGCCTGCAAGCGTTGCACTGCCATTAAACGGGCGAGCGGCAAGCTTCTCATCTGAGGTTATGGCTGCACGTCCGGCTTTGAATGCGAGATAGAGCAGGTAAAGGCCACCAAATATCTTAAGGATGATCAGCGCTTGTGCATATTGAGTTAGGATCGCTGAGACGCCGGTTGCAGCCATCAGGCCCCAAAATATGGAGCTGGTCACAACACCCGCTGCAAACATCAAACCCGCTTTGCGGCCCTGATGCATGGCAACGCCCATGATGCGCATGTTGCTTGGCCCAGGGCTTCCAGCGGCAATCACATAGGTTGTGTAAACAAGAAGAAGCTGATAGGCGGCGGGCGAAAGGCTCATGATCATCACTCAGTTTGAACTGAGCAGATTTATAGCATTCTCCGCATACAATATCTGTTATTCGATTGTATCAAAAACGACCAAAATTGTCTCAATTTAGATCAGAATGGGGGTATTTATAAAGCACGGCGATAATGTATTGCTTTAATCAGCATGTGCTTCCAGAGCTTCCATATCATCATCCGAAAGGCCAAAATGATGGCCAATTTCATGAATGAGAACATGGGTGATGATATCGCCAAGTGTCTCTTCATTCTCTGACCAATAGTCGAGAATTGCGCGGCGGAAGAGCGTGATGCGGTTTGGACCTTCACCTGTTTGAAAAGTGAACCGCTCACCAATGCCCGTACCTTCAAACAGGCCGAGCAGATCGAAAGGCGTTTCCAGCCCCATATCCTCGACAAGTTGCTCTTCGGGGAAATCGGATATCTGAATGATGATATCGCCACAAAGCGTGCGAAAATCCTGCGGCAGATGCGCAAGCGCTTCAATCGCGATAGATTCCACTTGATCAAGGGAGGGCGAAAGTCGTGCCGCCCAGTCGCCGCTTTGATCTTCTCGGGCCATTTCAGCTAACCGGGTCCTATTCAATGTTTAGGCCACCGGACTTTCTGGCAATGAGCGTGCTAATACTGAAAGCCATCATGCCCAGGGACGCTGTTGGGCGTTCTTTGCTTCGAATATGTCGATGCTTTTTGCCTTTTCCATGGTCAGGCCGATGTCGTCGAGACCATTGAGCAAGCAATGACGCTTAAAATCGTCGAGGTCGAAGGAAACCGTGCCGCCATCGGGGCCGTGAATTTCCTTGGCTTCAAGATCAACGGTCAGCGTTGCATTGGCACCGCGCGACGCGTCATCCATCAGCTTGTCGAGGTCTTCCTGAGACACCTTGATTGGCAAGATGCCGTTCTTGAAGCAGTTATTGTAGAAGATGTCGGCAAAAGAGGTCGAGATCACGCAGCGGATGCCGAAATCGAGCAATGCCCAAGGCGCATGTTCACGCGAAGAACCGCAGCCGAAATTATCGCCAGCTACAAGAATCTGCGCGTTGCGATAGCCGGGCTTGTTGAGCACGAAATCTGGATTTTCGGTGCCGTCTTCGTTGAAACGCATTTCGGCAAACAGACCCTTGCTCAGACCCGTGCGCTTGATCGTCTTGAGATAATCCTTCGGGATAATCATGTCCGTATCGATATTGACGATCGGCAGGGGGGCTGCAACGCCCGTGAGCTTGGTGAACTTATCCATATCTGGAGCCTGTCAGTTTTGTATTTACAATTTGAAAACTGGTTTACATCAGCATGACACAGAGTCAATGTTTCAAGCCGCAAGTGCCCAATAGGTCGCAACCTCGGATCGTAATAAGCTTGCATCCGGAGCGTTTTTAAGGCGCTCCGGCGATACGCAACTGTCTCGACACACGAATATGTCTGAATTTTAGATTCAAAATTCGGAATCATGCGCCGAGGTAGTGCTAAGCGAAATTATTGTACATTTAGGGCAATGTTTCCGCTTTCACTACCGGTCAATCGGCGAGACCTTCCATCTGCACCGACAATGACCGTAAATCGCCTGCGCAGCATCGATAGGTTCGGCGAAACTGCAACATTAATCGCGGGGTCGAATTGCAGCGTAATCCGCCAGAGATCAGGCTTGATCGTTTCCTCGACGCCTATGATGCGGGCTTCAAATGCTGTTGAATGGAACATGCCCGAAACGCGCTGGCTGACGCGATAAGGCGCTGTATCGTCTTCAACTTGTACTTTTTCAACCTTCACACCGTTGGCTGCAAGCGTATTCCAGTCTCGTGTGCCAGATTGTCGGGCGACGAGATCAAGCGCTTTTCCGTGGCTGATATTTATGCCTTCTTCGCCCAAAGCCTGCCGCAAACGGCGAGCCTGGTGTTTGAAGTCAGTTGTCGTGTACCCAGCAAGGATAGCTGTGGTCATGGGTTCGCTCCTGAATGTGAGCAGCATTTTCGTAAACGGGCGCCCGCATTGCCGTTTCTGCCGTCACCGGAACAGGCCGAAACAGGAACTTGAATTCAGAATGCTTTACCATGGCCTTTAGGCTGCAAGCGGCAGGTGCATTCCAACCGTGAATGCAAAATAAGCAGTCATAAGTCAGATTTCAAGTGCCTTAGAATGTATGGGAAGGACGCTTGCGAACGATCGCTATTCAGTGCACAAATTGCGCATGAAAACAAATGCTCGCCCGCGTCGTTCCGTTTTGTTTGTGCCAGCTTCCAATAGCCGTGCAGTTGAAAAGTCACTGACGCTTGGAGCCGATTGCGTCATTTATGATCTGGAAGACTCGGTTGCGCCGGAAGCGAAACTTGCTGCGCGCGATGCATTGATTGCTCATTTTACCGAGCATCCAAAGGTTGGCTTTGAGCGCGTTGTGCGCGTTAACGCTGCTGATACGCAATGGAATAAGGCTGATCTTACTGCTGCGGCAAAGATTGGCGCGGATGCAGTTTTGCTGCCGAAGGCTGAACGACCGCAGGATGTGATTGATGCAGCCAGCCGGCTTGATCGCCAGGATGCCCATCCTGCAATGCGCGTCTGGGCGATGATAGAAACACCTCGCGGTATTCTGAACGCGGATGAGATTGCTGTTTTAGGTCATCGCTCTGCGGCACGGCTTGGCTGTTTTGTGGTGGGACCGAATGATATTGCGCTGGCAACCGGCGTACGCCCCCTAGAAGGACGACCCTATCTGATCCCATGGCTGATGCAGATATTATTGGCCGCGCGTGCTGGTGGAATTGATATTTTGGATGGTGTTTATAACGACTTTCGTGACACTACGGGCTTTGAAGCAGAATGCGTGCAAGGCGCGGCAATGGGGTTTGATGGAAAGACGCTTATTCATCCTTCACAAATTGAAGCCGCAAACCGTGCTTTTTCGCCGTCTGATGACGATGTGGCTTATGCCCGTGCTGTGGTTGCTGTCTTCGCGCAGCCGGAGA
>Ga0308165_1003354_pt1 | contig 17307 bp, 17 predicted proteins | sample PhyWR2_FD_201032 | JGI IMG/M metagenome (GOLD analysis project Ga0308165, IMG submission 201032) | Phyllosphere microbial communities from UC Gill Tract Community Farm, Albany, California, United States - DLSLW.R2 | ecosystem: Host-associated > Plants > Phyllosphere > Unclassified | place: USA...
TCTCTAATTATACCGTATCCATATCAATTACGAAACGGTATTTTACATCGCTGCTTAATACCCGCTCATAGGCTTCGTTAACGTAGTTGATATTGATCACTTCCACTTCTGAAACAATATCATGTGCGGCACAGAAATCAAGCATCTCCTGTGTTTCTTCAATCCCACCAATACTCGAAGCGGTTAAAACCCTGTTGCCCTGCATCAAACCAGAACCTGGAAATTTTATCGGCTCGGCAGGTATGCCAACGCAGATATGTACACCGTTCACATTTAATAACTTAAAATACATTTCGTAATCGTGCGGTGCAGAAACTGAATCGATGATAAAATCGAAATGCTTGGCGTATTTCTTCAACTGTTCAGCATCTTTGGTGATCACAAAGTTATGCGCGCCTAATTTTCTTGCATCTTCCTCTTTTGATGGCGAAGTACTTAATACCGTAACTTCTGCACCAAAAGCGACAGCAAATTTAACTGCCATGTGGCCTAAACCGCCTAAACCCAATACTGCAACTTTATGGCCTTTGGTAATTCCCCATCTTTTAATTGGCGAATAGGTGGTTATACCAGCACATAACAATGGTGCTACACCCGCTAATGGAAGGTTATCGGCAACGTGTACCACAAATTCTTCTGTACAAACAATTTTATTTGAGTAACCACCATATGTTGGCGTAGTTTTATCTCTTTCAACACTATTATACGTCCAAACGGTTTCTCCTTTTTCACAAAACTGTTGCTGGCCGCCTTTACAGGTTGGGCATTCTTTACAGCTATCAACCATGCAACCAATACCAGCGAGGTCGCCAACTTTAAATTTTGAAACAGCAGATCCCACTTCTGTAATCCGGCCTACAATTTCATGTCCCGGAACCATCGGATAACGGGCAGGTCCCCATTCGCTCCTCACCTGATGAATATCGGAATGGCAAATGCCACTAAACAAAATTTCAATTAATACATCTTTCGGCCCAACATTCCTTCTTTCGAAATTCCATGGAGCCAATTTATCAGTTTTGCTGTGAACAGCATATCCTTTTGCAGCTATCATAATATCTTAAATTTTGCCCAAATCTAGGAGATTAACATTTAGGCTTCGTCATAGCCGGTTCATTTCAGCAGGTGCCATTTTGTTGCAATTAATCTATAAATACCGCTATGGATTCTATTTTATTGCTCCCGCTTTTTATATTAATGCCCCCGCTTTTTATATTAACGCCCCCGCTTTTTATAATGATGACCCCGCTTTTTATAATGATGCCCCCGCTTTTTATATTAACGCCCCCGCTTTTTATAATGATGTCCCCGCTTTTTATAATAACGCCCCTGCTTTTTATATTAACGCCCCCGCTTTTTATATTATCGCCTGTGCATTCACTAATCACGCACCTGATTTTAATTAAATCAATTTAATAGCATCATAAACATCATTTCCTGGGGCAAAGAGCAATCTTTTCCAGGTATTGCCATTAGTAAGGCTATAAAATTTGCTTCTCAACAATATGCCGGTAACTAAATAAACTACGCCAATATCTTATCTGGTGTAATTGGTAAAGTTCTGATTCTTTTCCCTGTTGCATTAAAAACCGCATTTGCTACTGCGGCAGAAAAGCCGATTAAAGCAATTTCTCCCATACCTTTTGCACCCATTGGATTAATATAAGGATCGGGCTTATTGATAAAATTAACATCGATTTCTGGCACATCAGCATTTACCGGAACATGGTAATCGGCGAAGTTATTATTAATGTATCTTCCATAGCGGTGATCAACAATCGATTCTTCAGTTAAAGCCATTCCGATACCGCCAACAGCACCACCCAGCATTTGACTGCGGGCCGTTTTCGGACTAACGATAGTACCAGAATCGCCCACTGAAACAATTTTACTTACTTTAACCACACCTGTAAGCGAATGCACTTTAACCTGAACAAAATGAATTGAAAAAGAATACATTGAGTAATTGTCGCGCTCCTTTCCTCCCTGGCTTTCTTTGGTTACCTCTATATGAGGAAGGTTATTTTTTTTCAGTACATCAACAAAATTAGCTGTGGCATCCATATTTGAATTTGCGGCTAACTCTGCAACCGCTGATTTTAAAGCCACGCAAACATCGTTTACAGCCGAACCAACGGTAGAAAGTGTTGCCGAACCTCCCTGGCTTGGTGCAGGCGGCAATGATGAGTCGCCAAGTTCGAAAGTGATTTTATTTACCGGGATGTTCATCACTTTATTTGCAATTAAAGTCATACCAGTACCTGTACCAGGCCCAATATCACTTGTTGCACTTTGCAAAAGTAAAGAGCCATCTGCTTTCAAAATCCCTTTAACGCTGGCCTTACCTCTATTCGCATTAAATACACCCACACTTACTCCATAACCCGTTTGCCATGGCCCTTCAGTTAAACTTCCCGGCTTATTTTTCCTATTGTTCCATCCTATTTTATCAGCACCAATTTTATAAGCTTCTTTGATATTCTTACTCGAAAAAGGTTTGTTTTTTTGCTGATCGGTTTCCGGATCATTTTTTATTCTGAAATCCAATGGATCCATATCCAAAGCGTGCGCCATCTCATCAATTGCACTTTCGAGGGCAAATGCCCCCGTTGCTTCGCCTGGTCCGCGCATCCAGATCGGTACACCAAGATCAACCGGTACAATGGCATAAGATGTATTTACATTATCACACTGGTACATAAACTTGGCCATGTTTACCACTCCTTCAGTAAAATTCTCATAGCTGGATGTTTCGCCATATGCCCTGTGGGTAATGCCGGTTAGTTTACCATCTTTATTTGCACCTAAACCAATGGTTTGTATTGCAGCAGGCCGGTTACCAACCATTGTAAACATCTGCATCCTTGTAACCACAAGCTTTACTGGCTTACCAATGTGTTTCGAAGCCATTACAGTTGCAATTTCCAATGGCCAGGTACGCAATGCCATACCAAAGCCACCGCCCACAAATTCTGAGTTGACCTGGATATTTTCCATCGGGATTTTAAAAACATTGGCTATTGTGCCCTGAGTAGCTTTTACCCCCTGTGTTTTAGCATAAACGGTTAATTGGTTATTTGGCCGCCAATCGGCAATGATGCCATGGAGCTCCATTGGGTTATGTGTTTCAATGGGTAAAAAATATCTTTCTTCTACCTTTACTTCTGCCGTTTTATAAGCGTTTTCGATACCGCGCTTGTAATCAGCCTGACCTTGAAATTTTTTCGCTTTCGGATCTTTTAAAGCCTTTTCGAAATCGGTATTAAATTCTTCCTTTGCATACGTTGCTTTAACCAGCGAAGCCGCATAAGTTGCCCTTTCGAAGGTATTGGCCACTACAATGGCAATCGGTTGGCCATTATAAAAGATTCTATCCGTATAAAAAATCTTCATCTGTGGTCCGCCCTCCTGCTCGTAAGCAGCTGCAGATGGTTTGTTAAGGTGCGAAACCACGGCAATAACACCCGGGGCTTTTTCTGCTGCTTTGGTATCCAATGCCGTAATTTTACCTTTGGTGATGGTACTTGTAACCAAAACACCATACGTTAGGCCGGGCAGTTCATATTCGGCAAAATATTTAGCTTGTCCGGTAACTTTTAAAAAGCCATCTACACGGTCGTTATCGTCTTTTAAAATTCTCTTTTCCATAACTAAGCTTTCGATTTTGCAAGATTTAAGGCCTCGATAATTGTATTTGGTGCAAGTTTAAGTTTGAAATCATTTCCACCAAATCCTTTGGCATCTTTCATGGCCAACTGAGCAGCTTGTTCAAAATTGTATTGGGTAGCTTCCTTTCCTTTTAAGAAACTCTCGGATGCCGTTAAACGCCAGGGTTTATGTGCTACACCGCCCATAGCCAAGCGTACATCGGTAATTTTATTGTTGTTAATTTCTAATGCTGCAGCTACTGATACCAGTGCAAAAGCATAAGATGCACGATCTCTGACTTTAAGATAATGGTAGTTTTTAGCAAGATTATTTGTCGGAATCTCCAATCTGATAATCATTTCATCTGCCTTTAAGTTATTGTCTAACTGGGGCATATCTCCGGGTAAGCGATGAAAATCTTTAAATAAAATTTTATGTTCTCCTTTACTGTTAGCCAGCACAACTTCGGCATCTAAAGCAATTAAAGCCACGCACATATCGCTAGGATGAACGGCAATACACTGTGCTGAAGTTCCGAAAATTGCATGCATGCGGTTAAAACCTTCCATGGCTCCACAACCTGTACCTGGCTGGCGTTTATTGCAAGGCATTTCAGTATCATAAAAATAGCCGCAACGGGTACGCTGCATCATGTTACCACCAACAGTAGCTACATTTCGCAATTGTGCAGATGCACCTGCCTGTAAGGCCCACGAAAGTAAAGGAAGCTTTTCTTTAATCAACGCGCTATCTGCCACGGCTGTGTTTGATGCCAAAGCACCTATATGGATTTTAGTTCCTACCTGTTCAATCTGTTTCAGCGGAACGTGGTTAATATCAATGAGCTTTTCGGGTGCCGAAACCCCTCTTTTCATTAAATCGATAAGGTTTGTACCACCGGCCAGGAACTTTGCATTTTTATCCTTTCCCAATAAAGCAATTGCAGATTTTGCCGTGGTTGTTCTTAAGTATTGAAAATTGATCATACTGTTGCTCCTCCTTCCTTAACTTCAACTATTGCATCAACAATGTTTGGGTAAGCTCCACACCTACAGATATTTCCACTCATATATTCACTTATTTCTGCTCTCGAATTGGTATGCCCTTCGCGTACACAGGCCACCGCCGACATAATTTGCCCCGGCGTACAGTATCCGCATTGAAAACCATCGTGTTTAATAAAGGCAGCCTGCATAGGATGCAAAGTATCCCCATTTGCCAAACCTTCTATTGTAGTAATCTTTTTGCCTTCATTCATTACGGCCAAACTGAGGCACGAATTTACCCTTTGCCCATCAACATGAACGGTACAAGCACCGCACTGCCCATGGTCGCAGCCCTTTTTAGTTCCCGTGAGGTGCAATTCTTCACGCAGGTAATCCAAAAGAGTTACCCTTGGCTCTACCGAGGTTTTATAGGCTTTATTATTAACCGTAAGGTTTAGGGGAATTTTCTCAAACAGCTCGGCAAAACGCTCATCAGCATTGTTTTCTGCAGCCTTTACCGCAACGCCAGGCGTTAAAGCAATCGCAGTGATCACAGAGCTTTTCTTAAGGAAATCGCGTCTGCTATCGCCCTGATTTGGTTTCTGATCAGAAGATTTCATAATTTAATATTTAGATAAGGGATTTTTTCTAAGTTCGCAATTCTAAACCTCAAATTTTAGTAAATCAGAAATTTAGAATTGTTCTATTCAGTAATATTTTCATATAACTCATTAAGCGTAAACCATTAGCAAAATAATTTTTAAAATCTTCAACCAATGTATACTTTTATAAAATGGACAATGTAAAACCACTACCCGATTTATCAGCAGAAGAGCAACGTGTTTTAGGTGCGTTAATAGAAAAAAGCAGAACTACGCCAGACTATTACCCAATGACTTTAAATAGTTTAACAGCTGCCTGTAACCAAAAAAGCTCACGAAATCCGGTTGTAAATTACGATGAAGAAACCATAACCTTAACACTGAACCAACTTAAAATAAAAGGCTTAATATCCACTGCTACAGGCGGATCGAGCAGGGCAACTAAATACAAGCATAATCTTGCAATAGCATATCCTTTAGTGCCTTCCGAATTGGCCATTATCTGTTTATTACTTTTACGTGGACCGCTAACGCCAGGCGAAATTAACAACAATTCAGGAAGGTTGTATGAATTTGAAAGCATTGAAGAAGTTTTGGAACAACTTCAAAAATTAGCCGATGAGGAACCTGCCTTTGTAAAGCAACTGGCTAAAAAAGCCGGACAAAAAGAAGCCCGTTTTATTCATCTATTGGGTGAGCAGGCCGAAACCACTACTGAACCAGAAACTGATGTAACTGCTCCTGCAACCTTTGATTCAACTGAACTGGAAAACAGGATAGAAAAGCTGGAACTTGAAGTAGAGGAATTAAAAGAACTGGTTAATTTACTGATGGATAAATAGTTCGTTTGTTCACTTACAATTGTTCATTGGTTTCTCACCCATTGGGATAATCTCAAGCGATTATCAGTCTGAGCGTAGTTGAAGGCTATTATATTACATTTCAGTGCTTCTTTGTTTCCGTGGAAGAAAATTATTAGCGTCTTAGCGAGACGCCGAGAACAGTATAAAATTTTTTAGTGATCGTCATTCTTACGCAGGTGGTAATCTTAAAGCTTGTTGCATTACAATTCCCAATCAAGTTGAAAATGACGCATCGACTCAAAACAAATCTAAAACAAAAAAAGTGCTTGGTGATTAACCAAACACTTTATAAGTCCCTAATTAAACAACTAGGAACAACAAATCAATTAAGCCTCGTACTTTTTAAAAATCGTACTGGCCGTATGTCCACCGAAACCGAATGTGTTGTTCAAAACATAATTTATTTCTTTTTCAATCGGTTCTCCCAACACAATATTCAATCCTTTAGGGATACTTTCATCTAAATTTTTGGTATTAATTGTTGGCGGAATAACATTATCCCTAATGGATAAAACACTAATTACACTTTCCACTGCTCCGGCCGCACCAAGCAGGTGACCTGTCATCGATTTTGTTGCACCAATTACAACTGGCAATCCATTAAAAACTGTATTAATTGCCTGTAATTCACTTAAATCACCCAAACCAGTTGAAGTAGCATGTGCATTGATGTAATCAATTTTATCAGCCGTAATTCCTGCATCTTTTAAAGCTTTTGTCATCCCTAAAGCAGCACCTATTCCATCAGGAGGTGTGCCGGTTAAATGATAAGCATCAGCAGCCATTCCACCACCAATAATCTCTGCATAAATGTGCGCACCACGAGCCAATGCATGGTCTAGCTCCTCTAAAATAAGGGCACCTGCACCTTCACTCATCACAAAACCATCCCTATCCTTATCAAAAGGTTTGGATGCACCTTGTGGATCTTCATTATTTTTAGACAATGCCTGCGCTGCATTAAAACCTCCTACTGATGATTTCGTTAATGCAGCTTCTGAGCCACCGGCAATCATTACACTTGCTTTACCTAATCGAATGGTATCAAAAGCATTAATAATAGCTGTATTTGATGATGCACATGCAGATACGGTACAATAATTAGGGCCACGCAACTTATGACGGATAGAAATGGCCCCTGCTGCGATATCTACAATCATTTTAGGAATAAAATATGGATTGAACCTTGGCGTTCCGTCTCCTGCATGAAACTCTTCCAATTGCGCCTCAAAAGTACCAATACCACCATTACCAGTGGCCCAAATTACCCCAACTTCAGCAAGTTCATCATTACTCATTGTACTAAAATCCAATCCTGCATCTGCAATCGCCTGATCGGTTGAGCCAATTGCATACTGCGTAAAAAGATCGTACTTTTTGATTTCTTTTTTCTCCAGGTATTTTTCAGGATCGAAACCCTTCACTTCACCAGCAAACTGCGTTTTAAACTTACTCGAATCAAATTTTGTAATCGGGCCAATGCCACTTTTTCCGGCTAATATTTGTTGCCAAAACGTTTCTACACTATTGCCTAAAGGGGTTATAGCGCCCAAACCTGTTACTACTACTCTATTCATTTTAATAATTTTTAGTCAACATTCCTGAATAAATAATCGACCAATGATTGTACGCGTGGGGAAATAATTAATATGGCAGGAATGGCCACGATATAAGAAATGCCCCACGATTTTAACCAAACCCTCATAAAAGCCGATGTAAATCCAAGATTAACACTTATCGCCGCGAAAGTAACTATTCCTGTAGTAAAAACCGCCATAATAAATGCAAATGCCACCTTCTTTTTCATTCCTGCCAAGTGATTAATTTTCTACAGAATCGATCCAGGCCTGTCTATTTGCGTTCAACAGGTTTAAAGCATCATCAGGCGATTGTCTGAATAATTCATAAATCTTTGCAGTATCTCCCACCCTGATTTCGAATTCATCGTTGGCTAATGCAGCTAAAAATTCATCCGCAACAACAGCAGGTTTGATGCCGTTATGTCCACCAATTTCTTTCGAAAATTCGGTATCTACCAGTGGAGGCATTAATTCGAAAACTTTAACCGCTGTTTCTGACAAACTTAATCTTAAGGAAGTGCTGTATGAATGTAGTGCTGCTTTGCTAGCGGCATAAGTTGGCAAAGTAACCCCTGGCACATAAGCCACAACTGATGATACATTTACAATTGCCGATGCTGCCTGTTTCTTTAAAATAGGTAATAACTTTTGATTTATTCTGATGATAGACAGGTAATTGGTTAACATTTCATCTTCTGCATTTGCAAAAGCATCCTGATTGTGATCGGCTAAATCGTACAGTATTGCTCTACCAGCATTATTGATTACGATATTCAGTTGAGGAAAATCTTCTTTAATTGTATTCACCAAATGGTCAACATCTTCAGCTTTACTTACATCAGATAGTATGGTAGTTACATTTTGCAATGAAGCTGCTGCTGCAGTTAACCTTTCCTGATTTCTGCCGGTTATAATTACATGGTTATCCAATGCAGTTAATTGTTTTGCAATTTCCAAGCCGATACCAGCTGTTCCACCGATTAATAAAACGGTATTTTTTGAAGTTTTCATTTATATTATTTTTTAAAAATTTAAGATTAAACAAGTGCTCACCGCGTGAGCATAAATGGTATTATTTTCATCCACGAGCTGAGCCTCTACCAAAGCGGTACGCCCGCCCAGGTTAATTACCTTACCCATGGTTTTTAGCTTTCCCGTTTTAATGGTAATCGCTTTCAAAAAATTGACTTTCAGTTCTAAAGTGGAATAGCCTTTTCCGGCAGGCAATAGTGAATGCACAGAGCAACCCATAGCAGAATCTAAAATTGCACTGATTATGCCTCCATGAACGGTTCCAATTGGGTTATAATGAAATTCCTGAGGCACAAACTCGAAAACCACATTTCCCTTTTCAATTAAGGTTACAGTAAAATCAAGCGTATGCAAAAGCGGTGGCATTGAAAACTTCTCATCGCTCATTGCCTGCAGATAATCGATGCCATCCATCTGCATGGCCTCCTTCGCACCTTCCATCGGGTCGTGCCAGGTTATTGTTCTGGTTCTGCTCATATAAAATACCAATCGGTATATTTTAAATTAAAATTTTTTAGCCTAGGCTATCTATATATTTTTTTAGGGAGTCCATGATAAGGCTCCAATAATTGGTATTAGCGGTGAGTTTGGAAATCATAATGCCTCCCTCAACAATGGCAATAACGGTTAAAGCAATCTGTTCAGGGTTATTATCTGCGCGGAACTCCTTATTTGCAATTCCATCTTCAACCAGTTTGGCAATTTTATTCTTCCATCCAATAACCGCTTTCAAAACTTTTCCACGCAATTCAGGGTGGGTGTCATCCGCATCAACAGCAGTATTTAAAACAGGGCAACCCCCTTCTGCAACTGAACCATCGATAAATTTTTGATAAACATTAATATATACCAGCAGCTTATCTTTAACACTTACCTGCCGGTTCATTTCAGCATCTATTATGGATGAAACGTTATTTAAGTTATAATCAAAAGCGGCCAGTGCCACCTCATCTTTGTTTGCAAAGTTGCCATAAATGCTTCCTTTGGTTAAACCTGTAGCGGCAGTAATGTCATTTAAAGAAGTACCTGCGTAACCTTTTTTATTAAAAATGGGTGCTGTTTTCTCTACGATGAAATTTCTTGTCTTTTCTGCTTTGCTCATGTTCTTTTAAATTGACGATGCAAATATATACCAATCGGTATATTAAAAACAAATTTATTTATCATGGCAATCTCCTTTTGCGATACCATGAATAATGCTTAAAAAAGCTAATATTTGAATTAAGTTTGAATTTTGTAACTTTGCTTTATGAACAAGCCAGAAACCATCGAAGATTTTTATCAGAATAAATTTAGTTTCTTACCAGACAACCTTCAAAATGGCGTAGGCCATTTTAATGTTTTTAAGCTGGAAGACTGCTTGAGGGATGACCACAAACCAATGAGTTACAACCGAAGGGATTATTATAAAATATGCTTAACCCGCGGACATAATGTGTATCATTATGCAGATAAAAGTATTGAGATTGATGGAACTGCCTTAATTTTTTTCAATCCGCTTGTGCCATACACCTGGGAACTTGCCAGTGGCAAACAAAGCGAGGTAACGGGTTATTTCTGCATTTTTACAGAGGCTTTTTTTAAAGAAAAAATTAGAGGCAACATCGGCGATTTACCTATGTTTACACCAGGTGGAAAACCCGCTTACATTCTTAATGTTCAGCAAGACAAACAGATAGAAGCTATTTTCGCGAAAATGTTTGAGGAAATTAATACCGATTATATTTATAAATATGATTTGCTCCGCAATTACATAACAGAAATTACTCACTTCGCATTAAAAACAGAACCATCAGAAAATTTATTTAAACATACTGATGCCAACGCTCGGATTACCTCTGTTTTTACGGAGTTATTGGAACGCCAGTTCCCTATAGAAACCACTACGCAAAGGTTTACCATGCGCTCTGCTAAAGATTACGCAACACAACTCTCGGTACATGTAAACCACTTAAACCGCGCAATAAAAGAAACAACTGGCAAAACCACCACACATTATATTACCGAACGTTTATTGAGTGAGGCAAAAGCACTTTTAAAACACACGGATTGGAATATATCAGAAATTGGGTACTGCCTTGGATTTGAAGAGCCTACTCATTTTAACAACTTTTTCAAAAAACTAACCAAACATACCCCTACTTCTTATCGAATTGTTTGAATTTCGTAATCATCAGTTTGATTAACGTAATAAGCTGAAGTAATTTCTACTGTAATTTTGTCTTAACAAAAAAGGATAAAACTATGGGCATGAAAAAAGTTTGGTTTATTACCGGAGCTTCAAAAGGCTTAGGATTAAGTTTAGTTCATCAATTGCTTAAGGCTGGTCAATATGTTGCGGCTACTTCAAGGAATATTGATGAACTTAAGAAAGCAGTAACCGGTGAAGCCGCAAAATTTCTTCCGCTGGCGGTTAACCTGGCCGATGAAAAAAGTGTTGAAGAAGCAATTAAAGCTACCATTGCAAAATTTGAAAGAATTGATGTTGTGATCAATAATGCAGGTTACGGCATTGGAGGTAGCATTGAAGAGTTGAGTGATGAAGAAACACGCAACAGTTTCGATGTAAATGTTTTCGGAACATTAAATGTAATCAGAAAAGCTACACCTTATTTAAGGGCACAACGTGCGGGGCACATCATCAATATTGCATCAATTGCCGGTATCGCCGGGGCAACAGGATGGGCAGTGTATGCAGCTACTAAATCTGCAGTAATCGCATTATCAGAAGTATCGGCCGAAGATTTAAAAGAATTTGGCGTAAAAGTAACTGTGGTTGCTCCAGGAGCATTCAGAACCAGTTTCTTAACTGCTGATTCACTGATACTGGCAACTAACCCTATAGCAGATTACGAAGAAGTAAGGGCAATACATGCAAAGTATTTAAATATGGATGGACAACAGGTTGGAGATCCTGAGAAAGCTGCTGCAGCTATGATCTCTTTGGCAAGTATGCCAAATCCGCCAGTTCACCTCCTGCTTGGCAATGATGCTTTCCAAAGAGCTAATGGTAAGCTGGAAGCACTTCAAAAGCAATTTAAAGACTGGAAAGCGATTACGATTTCGACAGATTTCGACAACTAACCTATGCTATATTAACATTAGCAATCAAAAAAGGCGGCAGTCAGGAAATTATCCGCGACTGCCTGCCATTCAATCATTTTACTTATAAAAATAATAACATGGAAAATCAAAAAGTTTGGTTTGTAACAGGCGCGTCCAAAGGTCTGGGATTAACATTAGTAAAAACATTATTAAACAATGGCAATAACGTTGCCGCCACCTCAAGAAATCTAAATGATTTAATAAAAGCGGTTGGTGAACACGAAAACTTCTTACCCTTAACAGTTGATCTTATTGATGAGAGCAGTGTAGAAGCAGCGGTAAGTCAAACAATTAGCAAATTCGGCCAAGTAGATGTAGTGGTAAACAATGCAGGTTACGGAATGCTTGGTGCTTTAGAAGAATTAAGCGATCAGGAATCACGGCAAAATTTCGATGTGAATGTTTTCGGTTCGTTAAATGTAATCAGAAAGGTACTTCCTCAATTGCGGAAACAACAATCTGGTCACATTTTTAATATTTCCTCTATTGGTGGCTTTTCAGGCAACTTCCCTGGTTTTGGAATCTATTGTGCTACAAAATTTGCAGTAGTAGGCTTTACCGAATCATTGGCAGCTGAAGTAAAGTCACTAGGAATAAAGGCTACTGTTGTAGAACCTGGTTATTTTAGAACTGCATTTCTTACAGAAGGCTCATTAGCTGTTCCAAGTTCTCCTATCGATGCTTATAAAGAAGTACGCGATTCGCAGGCAGCGCACCAGAACGACATCAATAACCAACAACCAGGTGATCCTGCAAAAGCAGTTGAAGTAATTATTGAAGCTGCAAAAAGTGAAAACCCACCACTACATTTGTTCCTAGGCCCAGATGCTTATCAGGTAGCTGATGCAAAAATTACTGATGTACAAAGAGATATGGCCAATTGGAAGTTTTTGGCAACCGCCACGAATTTTGAAGAGGTTGGTGCTTAGTATTTAATTTAATTATGGATAGAATTATCTAAAATCAATTGACAAAAATAAATCTTCATTGCGAGAAGGCTTTTTTCAGCCGACGAAGCAATCTTAAACGATCGCTTTTTTGCATCCGCTTTAAGATTGCTTCGTGAATCGCAGTGGCGGTCAAAATGAATCGTCATTGCGAGAAGGCTTTTTCAGCCGACGAAGCAATCTTAAACGATCGCTTTTTTGCATCCGCTTTAAGATTGTTTTGTGAATCGCAGTGACGACTTTTCTACTCGATCTTACACATCAAAATATCTCCTCCGTAACCATTTCGCCAAACTAACCAGCGCAATTAATGCTGGTACCTCTACCAACGGACCGATTACACCAGCAAATGCCTGACCCGAATGAATGCCGAATACACCAATGGCCACTGCGATGGCCAATTCGAAGTTGTTGCCGGTAGCGGTAAAAGCAATAGCGGTACTTTTGCTGTAATCTGCACCAAAATATTTGCCGGCAAAGAAGCTGATCACAAACATTACCACAAAATAGATTACCAATGGTAAGGCAACTCTCAGCACATCCATTGGGATCTGCACAATTAATTCTCCTTTTAAACTGAACATCACCACAATGGTAAATAACAGCGCGATTAAGGTTATCGGAGAAATCATTGGGATGAAAATTGTGCGAAACCACTTTTCGCCTTTCCATTTAATCAGTATTTTTTGACTTAAAATGCCCGTTAAAAATGGAATGCCCAGGTAAATCCCTACACTTTTAGCAATCTCTACAATAGAAATGGATACAACCAAGCCTTTTAAACCAAATAAAGGTGGCAAAATGGTAATAAAGAAATAGGCGAACACACTGTAAAGCAATACCTGAAAAATACTGTTCAGGGCAATCAAACCAGCAGCATATTCACGGTTTCCGTCGGCAAGATCGTTCCACACCACCACCATGGCAATACACCTGGCTAAACCGATCATAATTAAACCGACCATGTATTCAGGATAACCATGTAAAAAGATAATCGCCAGGAAAAACATTAAAAATGGGCCAACAATCCAATTTAAAACCAGCGAAGCCCCCAAAACCCTGGTATTTTTAAATACTTCCCCCAAGTTTTCATAATTTACTTTTGCCAAGGGCGGATACATCATCAGTATTAATCCAATTGCCAGGGGAATGTTGGTATTTCCACTGGAAAATGAATTGATGAATACCGCAGAAGAAGGAAATAAATAGCCTAGCGATACGCCTAAAAGCATCGAAAAAAAAATCCAGATCGTTAAATACCGGTCTAAAAAACTTAGCTGTTTTCGTTTAACTACAGGCGCACAATTATTTGCCGACATCTTTATCCTTTTAAGTTTTCGTTTACAAAATCCTCCATGTAAGCTTTAACCATGTCTCTTGTGCTTCTGAATTGTGCCATAATTTCTGCCTCAGTACCTACCGCTTTAGCCGGATCGGGAAAATTATGGTGCAATTTTATGGCCTGAGTTGGGAAATACGGACAACTTTCTTTCGCATGATCGCAAACCGTAATCACATAATCAAAAGGAACATCAAAATATTCTTCAATATTGTTTGATGTTTGGCTGGAAATATCGATTCCATCTTCCGCCATTATTTTTATTGCCCTGGGGTTTACGCCGTGTACTTCAATACCAGCACTGTAAATTTTAGCTTTATTTTGTGTGAAAAATTTTAAATAACCTTCTGCAAGTTGACTTCTGCAACTATTTCCGGTACAAAGCACCAATATATTCTTCATGACTGTAAATTTTTAATGATTAACAGCAGCCACTTCCAGGGCTACAACTATTTTGGCCTGCTGTAAGGTTAACAAGTTTTATTTCTTTCTTTTCTGGCTGGGCTGGTGTGCAGCATTCTTCGCCAGTTTCGGTGGTACCACAACTCCCGCCCCGGTTAATGGCTTTACATTGGGTAGCATCGGGTGTTAGGTCTATAACCAGATTTTCTCCCTCAATATTAAATTCCCCCGGAAACATTTGTCTCGTATCGAACGCAGAATTACCAAATTCAATTTTTACAATTCCATTCGGGTTTAGTGGAAGTTTACTTTCTACAAGATTGATAATGGACAATGCTTTTTTCACCTCCATAGCCCTATCCTTTTCTTCCTCGGCAGGTTCCCATAATTGTACAATAATTTCCGTCCAGGCGTTCATCACGCCTCCACAATCTACTGAAACGATGGGCGCTTGTTTAATTTCGGTGATGTGATAATTGGCATTTACCCATTTACCCGGAGCATATTGAAACTGTAAGGTTAATTCGGGATGTTGTTGAAGGTGAGCCTTAAAGCTGCTCCATTCAATAGAAAATGTATTAATCATAATATTGCAATTTAACGATTGATTTATGTAAAAAATTTTAACAGCAGTTTTGCCCGCCTTTATATGAGGCAAAGAAATTGCCTAGCTGTGTTTCTAGTAACTTCCAGGTTTTAGGTGCTATACAATAGCAAATACTCACACCTTCTATAGTGCCTTGAATTATACCAGCATTTTTAAGTTCTTTTAAATGCTGAGAAATGGTGGCCTGAGCTAAACCTAATTCCTCAACCAAATCGCCACAAATACAGGTATTTGATTTAAGGATGCGTTGAAGAATCGCAATCCGCGCCGGATGAGCCATTGCTTTTAACAACGCTGCCATCTGGTTCTGCTCTTCAGTGAAGATTTCTGCTTTGGTAAGTCCCATAATTTTATATCGCAATATTACGATAGAAGAATCAGAAATCAAAATTTATTTCAATCATAAATCATAGCCAAATGAGGAATCTCAAAAGCTAAAAAAAACCGTTAACTAAAATTAGTCAACGGTTCAACTTATATAGGGATGAAGAAAATTATTTCTTTGGTTTTGCGCTCATGTAAAAGGTAAGCTTTCCACCGTTGGTAATGTCTGAATGTTTAATTTTATGATCGGTAATTTCTTTGCCGTTCAATAAAACCTTTTCTACGTAAACATTTTTATCGCTTTGTTTAATCGTTTCAACCGTAAAGGTTTTTCCGTTTTCTAAATTGATGATAGCGTTATTAACCAACGGACTGCCTAAAGAGTAAACATCAGAACCAGGTGATACCGGATAAAAACCTAATGAAGAAAACATATACCAGGCACTCATTTGTCCGCAATCATCATTTCCACCCAAACCATCAGCGGTAGGTTTATATTGCATATTTAATATATGGCGGATCTGTGCTTGTGTTTTCCATGGCTGATCGGTCCAGTTGTAAAGGTATGCAATGTGATGTGCTGGTTCGTTGCCATGCACATAGCCACCAATAATACCTTCGCGGGTGATGTCTTCTGTATGTGCAAAAAACTCATCAGGTAAATGCATGGTAAACAAGGTATCTAATCGTGTTGCAAATTTCTTTTTACCCCCCATCATTTCAATCAGCGAAGCAGGATCCTGTGGCACAAAAAAACTATAATTCCAGCTATTACCTTCAATAAAACCCTGTCCTTCTGTATCTTTTGGATCAAATTCCTTTTTAAAAGTTCCATCAGCCAACTTCGGACGCATAAAACCGGAAGCACTATCGTAGTTATTTTTCCAGTTGTTAGAACGCTTGATAAACTCGTTGTAAATGTCCATACGGTTTAATTTTTTCGCCAATTGCGCAATAGACCAGTCATCGTACGAATATTCTAAGTTATTGGAAACTGAAATTCCCGATTTTTCTGCCGGGATATAACCTTTATCCATGTAATAACCAATACCTTCATAATCGCGGTGTTTAGCCGTTGCAACACAGGCATCCAACGCTTTATTTGCATCTCCGTTGTAAGTACCTTTTATAATGGCATCAGAAATTACCGAAACACTGTGGTAACCGCTCATACACCAGTTATCGTTGGCATAATGCGACCAGATTGGCAACATATGCAAACTACTTTGATCGTAATGCGCTAACATCGATTTTACCATATCGTTGCTACGACCAGGTTGTGCAATGTTAAAAAATGGGTGTAAGGCCCTATAAGTGTCCCAAAGTGAAAATGTAGTGTAATTGGTAAAACCATCAGCTTTGTGTACACCCTGATCTAAACCTTTATATTCTCCGTTAATATCGGTATAAGTAGTTGGGTTAATGAAAGCATGATATAAAGCGGTATAAAAATTTACTTTATTATCGTTTGATGTAGTTACCTGAATTTTATTAAGTTCTTTGTTCCAGGTAGCCTGCGCCTGAGCTTTTACTTTTTCGAAATCCCAGCCCGAAATTTCTGCACGCATGTTCTGCAAAGCATTTTCCTGACTAACCGGAGATAAAGCAAATTTAATTTTAATCTTCTCCCCTTCCTGGGTATCGAAATCGAAGAACATTTTTAACTTTTTGCCTGCAATTTCCGGGAAGTTTTGTTCCTGGTTAAATTTACCCCAAAAGCCTCTGTAGGCTTGTTTTGCATCATAGCTTTTTCTTCCGTAGCTTTTAAAAGGTTTAGAAAAACTCATCGCAAAATAAACGGTTCTGGTTCTGGCCCAACCATTGGTTTGGCGGTAACCTGTAATCAAGGTATCGTTCACCACACGAACGTAA
>Ga0308165_1003355_pt1 | contig 17298 bp, 17 predicted proteins | sample PhyWR2_FD_201032 | JGI IMG/M metagenome (GOLD analysis project Ga0308165, IMG submission 201032) | Phyllosphere microbial communities from UC Gill Tract Community Farm, Albany, California, United States - DLSLW.R2 | ecosystem: Host-associated > Plants > Phyllosphere > Unclassified | place: USA...
GTATGGTAAACCACCTGATCCATCTTTTCGCCTTCAAATAATCGCCAACCGTAGCCGTAATTAAAATGACCATTTACGGGCTTATTTCGCCCCACATACGAAGAATCGTTACTCTTTTTACTGATCAGCCTCCCGTTTTTTAGATACTTGTCATAAAGTACCAAATCGTGTACGGTACTGTAAATTCCCTTGTCGCCGACAGGTCCATCCAAAAAGTTTTGAACTACTGAATATCGCCAGGTGCGATCGTGGCCAACGACATCTACCGGCACCTTTTCGTATTCTGTGGTGCTGTACACATGAGTATTTTTCATCCCTGCCGGCTTAAAAATATGCTCCATCATGTACTGAGAATAACGCTGACCGGTTACTTTCTCTATAATGGCGCCCAAAACCATGAAATTGGAATTGTTATAATGAAATCGATTATCAGGCTTGGTATATGGGTTGGGCTTTTTCTCGGCGATGATGTTCATTACCTCCTGGTTAGTAACGCCCTTTTTCATGTTACGCTTCTCTTTCCGCCAAATATCGTCAATGAAATAAACATAGTTCATCATTCCGCTACGGTGGCTAAGCAAAAGTTTTATTGTAATGCCCTCGTACGGAAAGTTCGGAAAAAACTTTTTAACGTTATCATCCAATGAGAGCTTGCCAGCCTCTACCAACTGCATAATAGCGGTGCCGGTAAACGTTTTGGTAATTGACGCAAGTTCAAACTCGGAGCTGATTTTTAAACTGTCGCGGTGCAAATAATCGGCCCATCCGATTGCTTTCTCGTAAAGTATTTTCCCATCTTTGGCAACCAGCATATTGCCGTTAAAGCCATATTTTCGGTGCAAATTATCTACAAAATTGGCGATCCATTTATCGCCTTTTGCCGGGTTGTAAACAAGTAAAAGGCTGTCTGCCTTATCGTCTTCCTTTACACGCATTTTGGCGTCGGCCGCTTTGGCTTCTTCCGTTTTTTTGCTGTTACAAGCGGTTAATAAAAATATTGAGAGGGCTAATGCTGTACACGAATTTCTAAAAATCATTAAAATATAGGGTAGTCTGTTAAAAACCCGAAAATTAAAGAATTTTAGCTTGGCAAAGGCAAAGAGTTTTAAACATTTGCGCAATTTTGTTTGTACCAGCATTCGAACAAATGGCCTTTACTGCCATAAACAGGATCGCTATCTGGATTTTTCACCTTCGCAATCTCCTCATCGGCCTCCGAACGCTCTTCGGGCTTACCATATCTGATGTTATAATCCAATCCATTTGGGTAAGCTCCAACCACAGTGAAATCATCACTCGATTTGATTTTCCGGTGGGCTACGCCAGCTGGAATTACAACCACGTCGCCTTTATCCAACTCGATACAAACGCCGTGTTCGCCGCCAAACTGCACATCGGCCCTTCCGCAAAAGACGCCCATTACCTCGTGTGTGTTGCTGTGGTAATGTTGATAATCGAAAATGCCGTCTACCCAGGCGTTAGTATAGCCGTTTTGCGCAAAAACTTTTTTTATGGCTTCCTCGGTTTCATCAGGGTGAATTAAAAATGCGCCCTTATAAATCATTAGCGGCAAATTCGGATTATTGGGAAATTCTCCGTTTTCTTCTATCTTATGTGCAACAAGGTAGGCCTCTTGTATCAGTTTTTCTTTATCCATGAGTTGATGTTTCCATAATTAACAAAGTAATGCAAAAAGGGTTTTTTGGTTTTTTCGCAAAACGCGGTTTATGATTTTTACCGCCACAACATTGTCAGCCTAAATTTAACTGATCAGCAGAAAATACAAGCGTCTTGTTAATCGTAAAGTGCCGCAAAAAGCGTCATCCTGAGCGCCTCCCAATGTGGTTTAGTTAAGCATGAAAAGTGTCATCCGATAGGTATCGGATCTGAGCGGAGTCGAGGACTTTTTTTATAGGATAAATCTATCAACATCTGCCCTTCCATTCCCTGCCCGTCCGGTCATTCGGGCGCTCAGGGTCACAATGATCATAGTTTTCTTCCTAAGTTTGTATTGAGCATTTCGACTGGAGTTTATCTTGAGCGTAGACGAAAGGCTCAATACAGGTTCAAGCCGAAAGGCTCGGTCGGGCAAAGCTCATTCGATGGCCCTTTTCATTCAACTACAATTTTAAATACATCTATTAAACTGGGGTTTTGTAACAAATGCGATTTGCGGATATCTTATGCAAAAACGAAAATGAACTTTTTAGGTAATATTATCTGGATTATTTTTGGTGGCCTGTTCGTCTTCTTCGAATACATTATTGGCGGCTTAATATTGTGCTTAACCATTGTTGGTATTCCGTTTGGCATTCAGTGCTTTAAATTTGCAGTGGTTGGGCTTGCACCGTTCGGGGTAAAAATTACCGATACTTCATCAAACACCGGTTGCCTTTCTACCATTATGAATTTGATCTGGATTTTTTGCGGTGGCTTTTGGATTGCCCTTACGCATTTGTTCTTTGGCATCTTGCTTTGCATTACCATCGTTGGAATTCCTTTTGGCCGCCAGCATTTCAAATTAATGAACCTGGCATTTACGCCATTTGGCAAATCGATTTCGTGAGAAACCAACCGGGGTGCCTAAAGAAATCAAATTTGAATGTTAATGCTGCATTTGTTATTTAATTAAGCCGATAGCTTTAGAATGCTGAATGGCTTCTGCGCTGGTATTAAACAGACAAGCGTAAACCTGTTGTTGTGCAATTTGCTCCATCAAGCGTTCGGTTTCGGCTGCCTTTTCCGGTCTGATATTTCGAATATAAACGGCCTCGATGTTCTGCGGATATTTTGCCACAATGGTAGCATAAATTGAAGGGTCTTGTTGCGAGTTGTCGCCAAAGAATACAAACTTTTGATTTGGGAAGGCATCTAAAATCCGCATTACCCTTAGCAATTTTCCTTCGTGCCCCGTCTTGCCCGTTTTAATCAGGTCTTTTAAGCGCTTTATGCTATTGAGTAAAAAGGCACCGTCGGGCAATTTATTAAACCGAAAGGTTTCAATAAGGTAATCGTAAAGGTTCCATTCGCTGCTGCTTACATAAAAGAACGGATTTGGCTGATCGGGATTGGTATGCGATAAAGCCAGTTGCTGATAATGAGTTGCCGCCTCTGGAAACGTTTTTCGGGTATGGGGGTTCTTTATAAAAAGTTCGCGCAGGCGTCGGCCAATAGTTGCCGAATGTGAAATCATTACCGTATCATCTACATCAGATATAAATGCAAATTGGGTAATGTGGGGTACGTAAACCTTGCCTTCGCCGCTATTTAAAACGTTGCCGTCATCATCCAACGCATCTATTTTTACGAAATGCCAGCCGGCCGCAATATCCCGATCGGCCCGCCACTCGAACCTGAAAAAGCCATCGTTCTCCGTTTTGTTATAAACGGTTTGATCGAAAAACTGCAGCCTCACGTTTACAAACGCATAGGGTTTAAGCACAAACAGCTTAAGCAAATGCAAAATATTAACGAAGATATTGTTGCTATAAATCTGTTGCGTTTTTGCCTTGTGCTTAAAAACATGACCGTAAACTACTAAATTATGTTTATGGCCATAGCCATGATAAACTTTTACACTTACAGATTTATTCATTGTATTTGAAACAGAATTTACCAAAACTTGTTTGTGTTGTAGTCATTCAAATTAAAAACATGAGGTTATTGTTCATTATCAATCCGGGTTCAGGCAGTCACGACGTCGATTTAAAGAAAGTAATCTCCGCTCATTTTAAGGATAAAGATACTGATGTGGTTTTATATGAGCTGCCGGATGATTGCTCGCTGGATAAGATAAAGCAGAAAATTGCCGAAACTAAGGCCGACCGCGTGGTTGCAGTAGGTGGCGATGGAACATTAAAGTTGGTTGCAGAATGCCTGCTGCATGAAAACACTCCGATTGGTATTATCCCGGCTGGTTCTGCAAATGGAATGGCCAAAGAATTGGGCATCCCTACGGAAATAGCCGATGCGCTCGAACTTATTGAGGTTGGCACACCGAAACAAATTCATGTGGTAAAATTAAATGACGAAATCTGCATCCATTTATCTGATCTGGGTTTTAATGCTTATTTGGTTCAAAAGTTCGATACACTGCCCCAGCGTGGGATGTGGGGCTATGCAAAAGCAACCTGGCACGCCCTGATAAACCATAAGCGGATGAATATAGAGCTGAGTTTAAAGGGCGAAAAAATTAAATCGGCTGCGGCCATGGTGGCCATTGCAAATGCAACAATGTATGGCACGGGACTGAAAATAAATCCTGATGGGAAATTAGACGATGATTTGTTTGAGATTATATTGGTAAAGGATTATTCGTACCTCGAGATCTTAAAAATATGGATTACGAAACTTCCTTTCAACCCAAAAAAGATAGAAGTATTTCAAACTTCGGAGGTGAAGATTTCTTCGAAGCACAAAGCACATTTTCAGGTCGATGGCGAATACATCGGCAAAGTGAACGAGGTAACGGCCAAGATTTTACCGAAAGCAATTTCAGTAATCGTTCCCTAAAATTGTTTCCGGTGAATTTGGATAGTAAAATACAGCCTAAAAAACTCAGCAATAAAACAAATCCTCAACAGCACCGAAAACCAGCCATCTGTTAGGTTAAAAAGTTCGGGCAGGTAGGTAATAAAACCGATTGAAAACACCCAAACCAACAAACGAAAGGGAAATTGGACATAGTAAGTGATGAAACCGAACTTCCTATTTGCTATAAGACCCGCTGCCGAAGCAAACAGTGATACGAACAGGGCGAGGATTAAGAATACCTTTACCTGGGATAGTATCTGATTGGGAATTTCGTTGAAGTGCATTACAATTTCCCAAACCTGTTTCGCTAATAAAACGATGCTGATAACATCCAGAATGCCAAAAAACCTACTTGTTCGCATTATTTACAATATTTGGCTAAATAATTATCGGCCATTTGACTACCCATGTTTTTTACAAATAAAAAGTCTTCGCAGGCGCCTTGTTTATCGCCTTGTTTAAGCTTTTTTAATCCACTGTTTATTCTCGATTGCAGGTATTCATCATCGATACCCAATTGGTTTTTAATGGCTATAATTTGTGCTTCCTGCCCCGGCTTTGCCTGATCTATGTTTTTATAAAAGTTGATTACCGAATTGGTTAAGCCCTCTTCGGCCTGGTAACTGCGAATGGCCTCTTGAATGGCTGAGCTCGATTTACCCTCACAATTGTAGCCCGAAAGTTTGAAATTTACCAGAACAATTACCGATGCAGTCGTATCGTACCCCGCAGGAACCTGCCATTTTCCGCTGCTTAAACGGATTAAGCGAAGCGCCTCGTCATCCAGTTCGCTCAATATTCCTTTATTTACTTTAGATGAATATACATTTCCGTGTTCATCCAACTTGAAGCTGATATTTACGGTGCCTTGAATACAATTATCTTTCGAAAACTGTGGATAAATCATTTTATCTCTTAAAAAAGTGGTAAAACCTGATTTTCCGGTCTTAAACTGCAGTTGCGCCATGGCAACTGAGGTGCAGCAAAGTAAGCAAAGGGTTAATAACTTTTTCATTATGCTAATTTACACTTAATAAAACTTAACCGCAATGAGCACTAAGATTTCGTGAAGTAGAAGCATCAAAAAGCCGCTGCATCAGAATGAAAGCCTGGGCGCAGATCCTATAGCTGAGATTAAATTCGGCGCCCTAAACCTCTCCCTATTAATGGTGGTGGGTTTTGCAATGTCTGTTCATCCCTCTCCTTAAGGAGAGGGAAAGCAAAGGCCTTTGCTTTTAACCCAAACGTTGATAGGGAGAGGTTATGAGAAAGCAATCCAAAGTTTTGGCAAGAAAATCGAAAATTCGACTATTTGGTACAGTTTTTTAATATCCATGGGCAGTCATCCGATGAATATCTGCATATTGCCAATATTCATTGGATGACTAACGCCATAAGTCATTAACCTAATAGGCATTGAGCCGCACATGTCTTAAAAATCGAACTGCAAAATCAAATTGGGATCGGGGCAATTGGCCAGATACCGATCTCTTTCAGAAAACTTACATACCCCGGGATAATCGCCTTTTAGCCCCTGCATATCCTCAATAATTTGAAAATGCAGATGAGGCGGCCATCCTCCGTTTTCTTCTGTTGGGCCAAGCGTTCCTATTCGGCCTGCAGCAGGAATAAGTTTGTTTTCTGTTAAGCCACTCAACGAGGCCAAACTCAAATGACCATATAAAGCATGGAATACATAGCCAGCTATTTCATATTTCAAAATAATGGTAGCACCGTAATCGCCGAAATTATCGTTGTTAGCAAAACTATGTACGGTTGCGTCATAAAAGTTGTATACTGGCGTGCCTGCCGGACCCCAAATGTCTATCCCCAGATGCAACCTGCGTGGCTCTTCCGAAGTGTCGAAATGGGCACTCCGCGAATAAATTGTTCGATGCTCGTTGTAACCGCCAACGCCGTAGCGGGCATTATTGTCGGCCAACTGTTGGTTTACCCAGTGCGAAAACAGCTCGGTATTGCCCAACATTTCTGCAGTAAGTTCTGTATTTCTGGCCGTAAAATCAAACGGGAGAAGCCTGTCTGCGCCAGCATCAAAATCAACAACTTTATCGAGTGAATTTGCTTTTATAATCTGCCCGAAGGTTTTCATCGAAGATGTTATTCAAAAATATAAACGTAATTATAAATGTAGTGCGAAAGTGCGCCGCCAATTACAAACAGGTGCCAAATTTCGTGGCTATGCGCCCACCTGAACATTTGCCTGTCTTTTGCATAAAAATAAGTGCCCGATATATAAAATACACCACCAAATAGCAGCCAAAAAATGGCACCGATCGGCAAGGTACCCAACATTTTTTGTAACAGGGGCACAATTAAACAACCCATTAAAATGTAAATCGACAATGAAATCGCTGTGCTTTTAAGGCGATTAAAAATCTTTAACAGGCAACCCGCGATTGCAATGAGCCACACAATTGCAAAAAGCCCCCAACGCAACCAACCATCGAACACCAACAGGGCTGTTGGCGTATAAGAGCCGGCAATCATTAAGTAAATGCTGCAATGATCAAATTTCTGCCAAAACCGAATGCCGTAATTGGTTGTCGGGTAGCCATGATAAGTTGCACTTACCGTAAAGAGCACAAATGTGCCGATGCTATAGATCCAGGCTGCTGTAATGGCAATATCGGTACCAGCTTTAGACAGTAGCAGATAACCTGCCGGTATAGCCACCAGTGCGGGGATAAAGTGCGTAATAAAATTAACGGGCTCCCTAAGTCGTATCACAACCTACTCGCTGTCTTCGTCGCTCTGCCTGGGTTCTTTAGCAATTTGGTCAAACAAATTATCCATTCGTTCAACATACTCGTTGGTATCATCAACAAAAAATGTAAGCTCTGGCACCACTCTTGCCTGATGGCGAATTCTTGCACCCAGTTTATACCTGATTTCGCCAGCGTGGGCATTAACGGTATTTATAGATAGTGTGGTGTTGGTGGTGTTAAAAAAGCTTAAATATACTTTTGCTACGGCCAAATCTGGCGATACGCGCACCCTGGTAATGGTTACCAATGTATTCGGTAAAAATGCAGCACCTTCCCGCTGAAAAATCTGTGCTAACTCTTCTTGTATTACTCCTGCAAATTTTTGCTGACGTTTACTTTCCATAACTTGTGTTCTTCGTCATTGCGAGGCACGAAGCAATCTATCGGTTTTTCGCTAGAAATTGGCTCCAAAGATTGCTTCGTGCCTCGCAATGACGGTTAAATTTAATAAAGCAGATTACTATCATACGGGTACCTGGCCACATGTGCAGCTTTCACCATATCGTACAATAGAGTTTTAAATTCTTCTATGTTTTCCTTTTCTGTTGCCGAGATAAATAAAACGGGCACCTTATCGTGGCTCATCCAACTTCTCTTAAACTCATCTAACGTTAACTTGCCATCGTCGTCTTCATCCTCAACTTCGGGCGAAACGTAAGCATCAATTTTGTTAAAAACCAAAACCATGTCCTTATCTATTGCCCCAATATCTTTCAATGTTTCGTTAACCGTGTTAATCTGGTCTTCGAAATTAGGGTGCGAAACATCGACTACGTGAACCAGTAAATCAGCCTCCCGAACTTCATCTAACGTCGATTTAAAGCACTCTACCAAATGGTGGGGCAGTTTACGAATAAAACCAACCGTATCAGAAAGCAAGAAAGGCAAATTCTCAATCACCACCTTGCGTACCGTGGTATCCAAAGTTGCGAACAGTTTATTTTCGGCAAAAACCTCCGATTTCGACAGCATGTTCATAATTGTCGATTTACCAACGTTGGTGTAACCTACTAATGCTACACGAATAAGTTGTCCACGGTTTTTGCGTTGCGTTTCATTCTGTTTATCAATATTCCTCAAACGCTCTTTCAACAACGAAATTTTGTTTAAAATAATTCGTCTATCGCTTTCAATCTGCGTTTCACCTGGCCCACGCATCCCGATACCACCTTTTTGGCGTTCAAGGTGAGTCCACATACCAGTTAAACGAGGTAAAACGTATTGTAACTGAGCCAGCTCTACCTGTGTTTTCGCCTGTGCGGTTTGTGCTCTGCTTGCAAAAATATCTAAAATCAGGTTACTTCTATCCAGCACCTTCACGCCCAACTCGCGATCTATATTTCGTAATTGTGATGGCGAAAGTTCATCATCGAAAACCACCGTATCAATCTCTTCGGATTTTACGTAAGCCTTAATTTCTTCCAGTTTTCCCGTACCAACAAAAGTTGCACGCTCGGGTTTAAGCATCTTTTGGGTAAAAACCTTTTCCACCTTTCCGCCTGCCGTATCGACTAAAAAAGCCAATTCATCTAAATACTCTTTCGTTTGCTCATCCTTTTCGCCGGGTGTTACCACGCCAACTAAAATGGCCCGCTCCTGCTTAATCGCAGTATCATAAAATTTTTGTTTTCCCATGTAATTAAAGCAAATATACGAAACTCACATCAGCTGGTGAATATTATCCCTTGTAATCAGTAAATGTAAACCCTGCTGGTGCGAGAAATGTTTTCGATCATTTGAAAGTGAAAGGTGGTGGTACATGGCCATTAAACTAAGCTGATCAGTCGGAGCCTTTAGAAAGCTATCAAAGGTGCCAACCAGGAACGGTCGTCATCCTCAGAGGTCAGTTTTTGAAAAAAGCAAGGATTAGAGATGAAGTTATTAACGCTGTCATTCTGAGCATAGCGAAGAACCCCCAAGCGATGGATCCGATAGCTATCGGATGCAAAACACAAACAAACCACTGCCCAAAAAGGGAAGTGAGTTCACTAAGACCAGTGCGCAATCGGCAAAAATTTGCCATCGAAGCACAAGGATTTCTCCGCTGCGGTCGAAATGACGGGCAGTGGCTCGAATCCGATAACTACCGGATGATTGGAGGAGGTAACGTTCCGCACATCAGCGTTTTATAGCGAAATCTGAAAAACTAAATCTGTCCTACAAACTCATTAATCGCCAACCCGGGGTTATCCGTTTTCATAAAATTCTCGCCAATTAAAAACCCGTTAAATCCTGCGGCTTTCAACTCTCTAATCGTTTGTGGATTACTGATTGCGCTTTCGGATATCTTCAAAAATTCGTTAGGAATTTTATTCACTAAATCGAACGAGGTCTGGATATCAACTGTAAAATCTGCCAGGTTTCTGTTGTTCACACCAATCGCATCTAAATGAGGGCAAATACTCCTTTCGAGTTCTTCCTCATTATGCACTTCCAATAAAACATTCAATCCTAAATTTTGGGCAAATTTTCCAAAATCGCTGATTTGTTTGGGCGATAATATGGCAGCGATCAGCAAAATAATATCCGCACCCCAGGCTTTGGCCTCTAAAATTTGGTATTCATCGATCATAAAATCTTTGCGCAAAATCGGGATGTTATTTGCAGCCCGGGCAGCCAGAAGATCATCTGTTTTACCTCCGAAAAAATCAACATCCGTCAAAACTGAAAGTGCCGATGCACCTGCAGCGTTGTAAGCCTGAGTTACTTCAGCAACATCGGCAATGCCGTTGATTAAACCCTTTGATGGCGACCGACGTTTAAATTCGGCAATAATTCCCGTTCTATCGTTTGCGAGCAAAAACTCCTTAAAAGACATAGGCGTTCTGTCGAAATGCCTGGTCTTTTGTAAATCGTGTATAGAAATCAGTTGCTTAGCATGAGCAACTTCTTCCTTTTTTCGTAATACGATCCTATCTAAAATATTCATATTTTGTAATTAACGAACGAAAGCTTAAGAAGTTAACCAGTTTTCCATCATTTGCTTTCCATATTCAGTGAGCACACTTTCTGGATGGAACTGTACACCACGAACGTCTAACGTTTCATGTCGGAGCGCCATAATTTCACTTTTATGGTCTTGCGCCGTAATCTTTAAGCACGATGGAAAGTTTTCTTTGCTTACCACCCAACTGTGGTATCGGCCAACGTTAATGGTTTGCGGACATTCCCAAAACAGCGATTCGTCGCCATCTACAACCGTTACAGGTGTCGCAATTCCGTGCATGGGCCTTCCCAGGTTCAGCAAAGTTCCGCCAAAGACCTCGGCAATAGCCTGCTGCCCCAAACATACTCCAAAAATACTTTTAGTTGGCGCATAAGTTTTAATCACATCTAATAATAATCCGGCCTCTTCAGGAATGCCGGGCCCGGGCGAAAGCAATATCTTATCGAACTTAGCCACATCAGCGAGTTCAAATTTATCGTTCCTCCAAACCACAGCCTCGTAACCAACTTCGTTAATTAAATGAACCAGGTTGTAGGTAAAACTATCGTAGTTATCAATTACCAGTACAACCTTCCTGGCAGTCGGTGGTGTTGTATTGTCTATATCTTTTTCCATTTCAATTTCTTTTTAATTCCGAACCCTAACTAAACCGTTTCTGCCATTTGCAAAGCTTTACGCAAAGCGGCAATTTTGTTGTTTACCTCCTGCATTTCTGTTTCCGGAACCGAGTCGGCAACAATGCCGGCGCCTGCACGATAATGCAGTTCGTTGTTTTTACTCATAAAGGTCCTGATCATTATCGCATGATTAAAATCTTCGTTAAAACCCATAAAGCCAATGGCTCCCGCATAGAAATTCCTTCCTAAATTTTCGTTTTCATCAATCAGTTGCATGGCCTTATATTTTGGTGCGCCACTTAAAGTGCCGGCCGGGTAAGTGTCTGCAACTACCTTAAACGCACTTACGTTTTCTTGTAAATGGCCGCTAACCTTGCTCACCAGGTGAATCAGGTGAGAATAATATTGAACCTCTTTAAATGATTTCACCTCAACGTTACTGCAGTGCCTGCTTAAATCGTTTCGGGCCAAATCAACCAGCATTACATGCTCGGCACTTTCTTTCGGGTCTTGCTCTAATTTGCGGGCCTGTTCTGCATCCTCAATATCGTTGCCACTCCGTTTAAATGTACCCGCAATAGGAAATAGATTCGCCGCATTGTTCTTGATGGTAATTTGTGCCTCTGGCGAAGATCCGAAAAGCTTAAAATTTCCATAATCGAAATAAAACAGATACGGCGAAGGGTTGATGGAGCGAAGGCTTCGGTAAACATTAAACTCATCGCCCGAAAAAGCCTGTTTAAAAGCCCGCGATGGAACAATCTGGAACACATCGCCACGGTAAATGTGCTTCTGCAGTTTTTCTACAAGGTTCATAAACCCCTGATCGGTAAGATTTGATGTCTCCTCGCCACGAAGCTGGAACTTATATTCAGGATAGTTCTTATTTTGGATCAAATATTCCATTTTTTCCAAACCACCCTCTTCCTCTCCTTCAAATGTGTTCTTAAAAAGGGTAATCTCGTTTTTAAAATGATCAATTGCGATAATATACCGGTAAAGATGATATTGCATTTCGGGCGTCTCTTCACCCTCAGGCGTTTCGGAGGTGAATTTGATATCTTCAAAGTGCTGTACGGCGTTCCAGGTAAAGTAGCCAAACAGCCCGCTAGAGATAAATTTTATTTCGGGCAATGCTGTCTCCTTGAATTTATCCTTAAAATCCGCTATCTCGTCAATTAAGTTCTTGCTTTCGGTTATCGAAATTGTCCCATCAGGGAAATACGTTTCTAAGCGGCTCCCTTTTAAAATAATTCCGGCCACAGGCTCTGCACAAACAAAGCTCATCGAATTCTCGCGACTATGATAATCGGAGCTTTCCAATAAAATACTATTCGGATAAACATCGCGTAAGCGCAAATAAATACTTACCGGCGTTGTGGTATCGGCAAGCATTTTTTTGTAAGTGGTATTAATTTTAAACATTTTCTGTTGTATGTTTTCGTTAATGCGGTTCGATAGAATCTATTAAAGTAATAAGATTGCTCAGTGCCCCGCAATGACAATTTAGTTAAAAAATAAAAGCCCGGCGTGTGGTTCTACGCCGGGCTTTAAAGGTTTCTTTAAGATTTAGGTTGATAAAAATATTTTCCTCATACGCAGCCGGCGCAATTCTGTTTTGAATTACCTTGCCAAAGCCATGTATGTGTATTGTTAATCATCGAGAGCAAAAATATAAAGAAAATTGAAAAATGGAAATTATCGTGCTTTTTTATTTTTAAAAAGTGACGAATTGGTCAAGAACAAGGATACTAAGATCAGTTGCTTGCAACATTTTGCGCAGCGATCAATGAACTTTACCTGTAACTGCATTTTAGTGCACGTAAAAAGATGATTTAAACGACCGCAAACCGCCCAAAGTTTAAGTTATCCGCCAAATGTTTAAATAAACTGACTGTTTTCCGAATAAAAACAGAAAATTTCCATATATTAGCAATACCCTATTGTCCTTCTTTTCATCCCATGAATTTAAATATAAAATTCGTATGGATGAAAGTTTCTACAAGCAGATCGCTTACCGCATTAAAGAAAAAAGGTTTAAACGAGGATACAGCCAATCCTTTATGGCAACAGAATTAGGGATTTCTCAAAACACTTATTCCCGAAATGAACGCAGTATTAAGAAAATGCCTTTAGATAGGCTGTACCGGATTGCGGCTATCTTAAATACGCCTGTTGTTATGCTACTCGGTGGTTAAGATACTCCGAAAAAGCTTCGTCCAGGAACTGTTTTTACCATTAAAAGTATCGCGATAATGATTAAGATCAATGCCAGACCAAAAAACACTGCTATATTACGGTGTTTGGCCACTGCATCGGCAACCTTTTTCGAGCGTGCATTGCCAATGGTAATTAAAACGATAGCGATAAGCATAATAGCTGTATGCTCTGCCTTAAAATATCTGCCAATTGGCTCGTTCATCGGCAGCTTGGTTAACGGACTCAAAAAATACAGCACTAAACCAATCAGAAATTGAATGTGTGCGCTAATAAGCGTAAACACATTTAATTTTCGGTTACCCTCGGTATAAGGTTTTTTTCCCAACCATCCCGCAAGGGCATTAATAACCGCTACAACCAATAAAATTAATACGATGTAGCGCCATCCTGAGTGAGCAGATTTTAGAATATTATACATTGTTAGATCGATTTTTTCAAAAATAGCTATAAACAGGGTATTCGCTGCAACGAGCGCTTATTTATATTGGTTTTAAATTATCTGCCTTCCACGAGGTCATCACACAAATAGGCTGTATCTTTCTACAAAGTCATAAAATATGGGATTGAATTTTTATCCGTTCTCTTTTTTTATGTTTGCATTAACAAACAACAAAACTTAATGGGATTATTATTAGACTACCTGAAAAACCATAAATGGATTGTGGCCCTGGCATTATTGCTTGCAGGTTTCAATATCGGCTTTTCACTGTTGGACCCTTATATTACCGGTCGAATCCTGGATCGCTTCATCAATAAAAAAGACAGTTTGACCTACAGCCAATACCTTTGGGGGTCGATCGGGCTGATCGGTTTGGCGATTGGTGCGGCAATGGTTTCTCGTATTGCCAAAAACTTTCAGGATTATTTTACGAGCGTAATCGTTCAAAAAGTGGGTGCCAAAATGTATGCCGACGGTTTACAGCACTCTTTAAAATTGCCTTATCAGGTTTTCGAAGATCAGCGCAGTGGTGAAACATTGGGCATTTTACAAAAAGTACGCTTAGACTCTGAAAAATTTATCACCGCATTTATCAGCATTTTATTTGTCAGCTTAATCGGAATGATTTTCGTAATTGTTTATTCGGTTTCGGTAAGTTATAAAGTTACTTTGGTTTACTTTTCGGCCATTCCGATTATCGGTTTCGTAAGCTGGTTCTTAAGCCGGAAGATCAAGATTATTCAGCGTTCTATTGTTGGCGAAACAACGGCCCTGGCCGGTTCAACAACAGAATCGTTAAGAAATATTGAGCTTGTTAAAAGCCTTGGGCTGGCCGAGCAGGAAATTGAGCGGCTAAACAAAACCACTTACAAAATTTTGGGGCTTGAGCTTAAAAAAGTGAAATATGTGCGCAGCATGAGCTTTATGCAGGGCACTACAGTAAACCTGGTGCGCAGTACAATGGTATTGGTTTTGCTGCTGCTCATTTTCGACGATACGATCACCGCAGGCCAGTACTTAACGTTTCTCTTCTATTCATTTTTCTTGTTTAATCCATTGCAGGAACTTGGAAACGTGATTCTTGCCTGGCGTGAGGCAGAAGTTTCGTTGAGCAACTTCAAAAAAATATTGAGCACACCTATTGATAAAAAACCCACAAACCCAACTTCAATCCAAAAAATAAACGACTTAACGTTTAACCAGGTTGGCTTTAAGCACCAAACCGCCAATAGAAATGCCCTCGAAAACATCTCCTTTAAAACGCGTAACGGACAAACCATTGCCTTTGTTGGCCCGTCGGGATCAGGCAAAACTACTTTGGTGAAGCTTTTAGTGGGATTATACCAACCGAAAGAAGGCGAGATCTTATATAACGGTATTGCCAGCAACGATATTGATTTGGATGCGTTAAGAGAAAAAATCGGTTTTGTAACACAGGATACGCAGCTTTTTTCTGGAACGATTAGAGAGAATTTATTATTCGTCAATCCAACGGCGACAGATGAAGAATGCTACAAGGTATTGAAGCAAGCAGCTTGCCAAACACTTCTTTCGAGAGCCGACAAAGGTCTGGACTCGTTGATTGGAGAAGGCGGCGTTAAGGTTTCTGGTGGCGAAAAACAACGCCTGTCGATTGCCCGGGCGCTTCTCCGCCAGCCCGACATTTTGGTGTTCGACGAAGCAACATCGTCACTGGATTCAATTACTGAAGAGGAGATTACCAATACGATTAGAAATGTTTCGCATTTAACAGATCACATTACCATTTTAATTGCCCACCGCTTATCGACTATTAAACATGCTGATGTAATTTACGTTTTGGAGAAGGGCCGCATTATTGAGCAGGGTAAACATGAAGCTTTAATAGAACAAAACGGATTGTACCAAGCCATGTGGCGTCAACAAATTGGCGAGAGAATTGTTGAGGTTTAAGAAATCGTTATGAACATGTTAGTAGCACAAATTGAAAGCAATCAAATTGCAGTTATCGTAATAATCGCGGCTATACTGTGGCTGGGACTCATTCTGGCCGCATTATATCACATATCGAGAAACACATCAATGGGTTTTTCGGTAAAGGTGCTTTGGTTTATTATCATTCTTTTTGCGCCATTTCTGGGCTCGATTATCTATTTAATTTGGGGTAAGAATAAAAAGTTTTAGATAAACCAGACCTTCTCAAGCGCATTGTATTGGGTATTGGCATCGAGTTTTGATTTCATTTCGTCTTTGCGAACTGAAGAAAGGGGTTTTGTGGTGGAGTGAACCAATCTATTCGATAATTATTACTAAAAGATTGCTTCGGCTCGCTCAAGTCTAGCCTCGCAATGACGATTATTTTAATAATGAACTTACAATCAAAAGATACCACCAATAACTCATGTTAAATTAACTTAATGATACGGCAGTTCTCAAGCGGCTTTTGTAGTTTGTTCGTTAATATCCTGCAAACTCAATTTGGTTAGCGATTTGGTTTTTAGCCACGTAATAAATGCGATTCCAATAGTCATACTTCCACCGAATACTACGGCAGGCACGAGCGTCAGTATTTTCGCCGATAAGCCCGACTCGAACTCACCGATCTCGTTAGACGATCCGATAAACATGCTGTTCACTGCTGAAACGCGGCCACGCATATCGTCGGGTGTAAGCAGCTGCATAATTGTTTGGCGAATGATAACGCTCACACTGTCGAACGATCCCTCGCAAAACAAGAAAAACAAGGTAAGATAAAAGTTTTTAGATAATCCGTAGCAAATGATACTTACGCCAAAGCCCGTTACGGCAATGAGCAGGTTTCGCCATGGTTTCGCCATTGGCGAAAAGCGTGTCATCGCTAACATGGTTGTAACTGCACCCAAAGATGCAGCGCCACGCATCATTCCCAATCCAAATGATCCCAAATGGAATACATCTTTGGCAAACATGGGTAATAACGCCACAGCACCTCCAAAAAACACAGAGAAAAGATCGAGGCTCATTGCCCAAACCATCATTTTGGTTTTAAATACAAATTGAATCCCCTCTTTTAAACTGTGAAAGATGTTCTCTTTCGGAGCATAGGTTGATGGGTGTTTCTTAAAGGTAAAAATGCAGATCAACGAAATAGAAACCAATAGAACGATAACACTATAAGCTGCAGTTATTCCCCAAAGCCAGTTCACCAAACCACCTGTTAATGGCCCGATAATGGTAGCCAATTGCCAACTGCTGCTATTCCAGGTGCTCGAGTTTGGATACAATTCTTTGGGAACAATCTTCGCCATTAACGAAAATGTCGCCGGGCCGAAAAACCCTCTGGCCAGACCAATACAGAATACCAGCCCGTACATGATTAAAACTATGAGGTCTTCTTTTAAATGCAGGTATTTGCTGGTGATGATGAGCATCAAAACCGAAGCTAGCCATACTCCCGAAAAAATCTTGATCAGCAAACCCCTTTTTTCGCTTTTATCGGCAATGTAGCCGCCATAAAGTGCTATCCCAATCGCTGGGATGGCTTCGCAGAGCCCCACCAGACCCAGCTTTAATGGATCGTGCGTTAAATCGTAAATATGATAGCCGATTACTACAGCCTGCATCTGGTAAGCAAGTGTAAAAAAGAAGCGCATTCCTAAAAAGGAACGGAATTCTTTATACCGCAAGGCTGCAAATGGGTCAGGCTTTACTATAACGGAGTTGGGATCAGATTCTGCCACTGGAAAAATATTTTTGCAAAATTAAGGTTTGCGAAACTAAAACTACAACGGAATTAAA
>Ga0308165_1003360_pt1 | contig 17284 bp, 13 predicted proteins | sample PhyWR2_FD_201032 | JGI IMG/M metagenome (GOLD analysis project Ga0308165, IMG submission 201032) | Phyllosphere microbial communities from UC Gill Tract Community Farm, Albany, California, United States - DLSLW.R2 | ecosystem: Host-associated > Plants > Phyllosphere > Unclassified | place: USA...
ACGCTGAGACAGATTCTGCCGCATACGTACATAGCGAAGCCTGCCCCCAATATCGATGCTCATCGATGCTTCCTCATACTGTTTATGATGTTCGATATATCACAAACTTTATCTCTAAAGCACGTAAATTCAATGATTTAATTTTTAGGAGAAAAGGACTTGTTGCACGCAAGAAAGCATGTCCTCTTATCCTCAAAATAGGAGGTCCTAATGCTCAACAACACCAACGCACCAAGCCTTGATAACTTCTGGATGCCCTTCACGGCAAACCGCCAGTTCAAGGCCGCTCCTCGCCTGCTCGCAAGCGCTTCGGGCATGTATTACACCGATGTCGACGGCAAACAGGTGCTGGATGGCACGGCAGGTCTTTGGTGCTGCAATGCCGGTCATGGGCGTAAGCAGATCACCCAGGCTGTCGAACGCCAGATCTCGACCATGGACTTCGCGCCAACTTTCCAGATGGGCCACAATATTGCTTTCGACTTTGCCGAAAAGCTGGCAGCTATTGCGCCCGGTGGACCGGATGCTAAGCTCGACCGCGTCTTCTTCACCAATTCGGGTTCTGAATCGGTTGATACCGCACTGAAGATCGCCATTGCCTATCAGCGCGCCATTGGTCAGGGTACGCGTACTCTGATTATCGGCCGTGAAAAAGGCTATCACGGCGTTGGTTTCGGCGGCATTTCCGTGGGTGGCCTCGTCAATAATCGTCGCGTCTTCCCACAGATTCCTGCTGATCACATGCGCCATACACTCGATATTGGCCGCAATGCATTCTCCAAAGGCCTGCCAGCACATGGCATAGAACTGGCTGACGATCTGGAACGTCTGGTTCAGCTGCACGGCGCAGAAAAAATCGCAGCAGTCATCGTGGAGCCCATGTCCGGCTCTGCCGGTGTCGTCCTGCCGCCAAAGGGCTATCTGGAGCGCATCCGTGCAACCGCTGACAAGCACGGCATCCTCGTGATCTATGATGAAGTCATCACTGGCTTTGGTCGCCTCGGCACGCCATTTGCTGTCGATTACTTCGGCGTAAAGCCTGATCTTGTCACCACCGCCAAAGGCCTCACCAACGGTGCCATCCCGATGGGTGCAGTCTTTGCCAGCCGCGCGGTGCATGATGCACTGATGACCGGTCCGGAAAACGCCATCGAGCTCTTCCACGGCTACACCTATTCCGGCCATCCGGTTGCCTGTGCTGCTGGTCTTGCTACGCTTGAAATCTACGCCGAAGAAGGTCTTCTGATCCGCGGTGCAGAACTGGCTGAGCATTGGCAGAATGCCTTACATTCGCTGAAGGGCGCGCCAAATGTCATCGACATCCGTAACCTCGGCCTCGTTGGCGCAATTGAACTTTCGTCCCGTGAAGGTGCGGTTGGGGCACGCGCTTACGACGTCTTCACAGACTGCTTCAAGAAGGGTCTTCTGATCCGCGTCACCGGCGATGTGATCGCTCTTTCGCCACCGCTGATCGTCGAAAAGGAACAGATCGACACCATCGTTTCAATGATCGGAGATGCACTGAAACGCGCAGCCTGATCGCTACCCAGTCAGGCTGCAACAGAGCGCCACGCGCCGTGTCAGCCGCGCGAAGGACGCTCTGAAATTTTCCTACGCATCGCGCTTTCCAAAATCGAAATCGATTTTGGGCTGATGCTGTAGCCGCCGCGTTCCCCTGCGGCGGCTTTTTTTGTCTCTTTCGTTATGAATCATATTGTTTGGAAAAGAGGCCAAAGGATCCCGGCCATTATCATTTTAGCTTCCGCTATGCAGAAACACCCCAAAATCGTAATAACATTACGCTACATAACAGGTCTGTCTCTGTATCTGCCTTCCCAAAAATAAATGTTTCACTTCAACAACTGACGGCATATGAAAGGCTGCGATGTTCTTCGCAATCTCTTTCATATAGTTTGCGCGCATCTTATCCGAAAACCGCTAGACACTTTTCGGGATGCACTTGTTCAGGACCTATACATCATGGCCGTTTCAGTAGAACTTGAAGACCGTATCGTCTATGTAAATGGCGAATATGTCAGCGCCCGCGATGCCCGTATCTCCATCTTCGACCGTGGATTTCTCTTCGGCGATGGCATTTACGAAGTAACCGCAGTCCTTGACGGTAAGCTGGTCGATAGCGACCCGCATATGAAGCGTCTGCGTCGTTCGACAGGTGAAATCGGCATCGCTATGCCGATGAGCGAAGATGAGATTGTCGAGATCGAGCGCGAACTGATCCGCCGCAACAATCTCACTGAAGGTTTGGTCTATTTGCAAGTTACCCGCGGTGACGGTCGCGATCGTGATTTTGTCGCTAAAGGCTTGAAGCCATCGGTGGTTCTGTTCACCCAAGTTAAAGCTCTTGCCAACCGGCCGGAAGTCGCAAAAGGCATCCGCGTGCTTTCACTGGATGATATGCGCTGGAAGCGTCGCGACATCAAGACCGTTTGCCTTCTGCCGCAAGCTCTCGCCAAGGAAATCGCCAAGGGTTCCGGTTGCGATGAAGCCTGGATGTTAGAGGACGGCTATGTCACTGAAGGCGCATCTTCGACCGGCTACATCGTCACGCAGGATGATGTCATCGTCACCCGCCCGAACAGCAATGCGGTCTTGCCGGGTTGCACGCGCTTGTCTCTTTTGCAGCTCATCGCCGAGACCGGCATGAAGCTTGAAGAGCGTCTTTTCACGATTGATGAAGCATACGCTGCGAAAGAAGCTTTCATGACAAGCGCGGGTACTTTTGTAACGCCGATTTCGTTTATCGACGACAAGCCTATCGGTGGCGGCAAGCCGGGTCCGGTCGCACTCAAGCTGCGTGAAATTTATCTCGACCACGCGCGCCGCACTGCAATCTGAGAACAATAAATCAGGCTGAAAACAGATCGGGCCGGAACTGAGTTCCGGCCCGGTTTGCTCACGCCTCCCTCTCCCAAAAGAGCGGAGCAAAAGCGCTAAAACACGTTTTTTGTGCGCATCTTACGCAAAAAAGCGATGTTAAAATTGTGATTGACTCGGCAAATCCGTGTCAAAAATATGGCAATCCTGTGGCAATGCCCCTTTTTAGCGACGTTGGTTGTAGACGTCGATACACACTGCACCCAGCAGAACGATACCCTTGATCACCTGCTGATAGTCGATACCAATACCCAAAATCGACATGCCGTTGTTCATCACACCCATGATGAGCGCGCCGATAACAGCGCCCGTCACACGACCCACGCCGCCATAAGCAGACGCGCCGCCAATGAAGCAGGCAGCAATCACATCCAGCTCAAAACCAAGACCTGCCTTTGGCGTTGCAGTATTAAGACGAGCCGCGAAAACCAGACCAGCAAGTGCAGCCAGCACACCCATATTGACGAATGCAAGGAAGGTCAGTCGTTCGGTTTTCACGCCCGAAAGCTTGGCCGCATGGCGGTTGCCACCAACAGCATAAATCTGTCGTCCGATCACCGTGCGCGTCGTGAGAAACGCATAGGCTGCAATCAGAACAGCCATAATAATCAACACGTTAGGCATGCCGCGATGCGATGAAATCAGCAGTGCGAGATAAGCAATACCGGCAAAAAGCACGATATTCTTGACCACGAAAAAGGCGAACGGCTCTGTTTCCACCTCATGCGCAATGTGGCGTGCACGCGATCTGGAATTCTGCCAGACGAGAAAACCGGCCAGCACCAGACCGAGGATCAGCGACGTCAGATAAACACCACCCGTCGCACCAATGAACTCAGGAATAAAGCCCGACGACAATTTCTGAAACATCGGAGGGAATGGACCGACCGACTGTCCACCAAGAACCGCCAGCATCAATCCCTTAAAAACCAGCATGCCTGCAAGGGTGACGATGAAGGACGGGATATTGAAATACGCGACCCAGAACCCCTGCATCGCGCCGATAATACCACCGGCGATCAGACACAGAATGGCAGCAATAGGGAACGGAATTCCCCACCGCACCATCATTACCGCAGCCAGTGCGCCGATAAATCCGCAAACCGAACCGACCGACAAATCGATATGGCCAGTCACGATAATCAGCAACATGCCAAGCGCCATGATGACGATATAACTGTTTTGTAACACGAGGTTAGTCAGGTTCAGCGGCTTCATCAGCACGCCCCCCGTGACGATCTGGAAAAAGATCATAATCGCGATAAGCGAGAGCAACATTCCCGATTCACGCAGATTGTTTTTGAGATAACGCCCGATACCGCTTGGCGCTTTCTGGACTACGTTCTCGCTCATGATTGTTTTCCCTTATTGCGCATGATCGCACGCATGATGTTTTCCTGCGTTGCTTCTTCGCCAGATACTTCGCCGACGAAGGCTCCCTCATGCATGACGACAATGCGGTCGCAGATTCCGATCAGCTCTGGCATTTCGGATGAAATGACGACCACGCCCTTGCCGCTTTCGGCCAGTGAATTGATGATTGTGTAGATGTCGTATTTCGCGCCCACATCGATGCCGCGCGTTGGCTCATCGAGGATGAGCACATCCGGCCCGGTGAATAGCCATTTCGACAGCACCACCTTCTGCTGATTGCCGCCGGAAAGCGTTCCAGTTTCCTGATAAACATTGTGGCAGCGGATGCTCATCTGCTGTCGATAATCATTGGCAACCTTCATTTCGCGGATACTGTCTATGACACCACCGGGACTAACGCCTCGCAAATGTGCGAGTGATATGTTGCGCGAAATATTCTCGCCAAGAATAAGGCCGAGCTTTTTGCGATCCTCTGTCACATAAGCGAGCCCTGATTTGATAGCGCGGGCAACGGTGGAAATATCAACCGGCTTGCCATTCATCCGTGCTTCGCCGGTAATATTCGTGCCCCATGAACGCCCAAACAGGCTCATGGCGAACTCGGTGCGACCAGCACCCATCAAGCCTGCAATACCGACGATCTCACCGGCACGTACATTGAACGAGACATTTTTGACCGCGTGCCGCTCGGGGTGCAGCGGGTGATAAACTGACCAGTTTTTTACATCCAGAATGGTGTCACCGATCTTCGGCTCACGCTTCGGATAGCGGCTTTCCAGATCACGATCGACCATCTTGCGGATGATCTCATCTTCTTCGACTTCACCCTCATGGCAATCGAGCGTCGCAACCGCTCGACCATCGCGCAGCACCGTGATCTTATCGGCCACTTCGCGAATTTCATTGAGCTTATGTGAGATCAGGATGGAGGTGATGCCCTGCGCGCGAAACTCCTTGAGCAATGCCAAAAGCGCCGCGCTATCAGTTTCGTTCAAGCTCGCAGTGGGTTCATCAAGAATCAGTAGCTTCACACGCTTGGAAAGCGCCTTGGCGATTTCGACAAGCTGCTGTTTGCCAACACCAATATCGGTCACCAGCGTATCAGGCGATTCCGTCAGGCCGACTTTCTTCAACAGAACCTTGGTCCGCTGATAGACTTCGCTGCGGTCAATTACTCCATAAGAACCGGGCGGATTGACGAGAAAAATATTCTCGGCAATCGACATCAACGGCACAAGCGCGAGTTCCTGATGGATGATGACAATGCCCAGCGCTTCAGAATCGTTGATGTCGCGGAAGTGCCGCTCTTCGCCGTCAAAGACAATCGAGCCGTCATAGCTGCCAGAGGGATAAACCCCCGACAGCACCTTCATCAGCGTGGATTTTCCAGCGCCATTTTCACCCACAAAAGCATGGATCTCACCCGGCATAACGGTAAAATTGACGTCGCTCAACGCCTTCACCACACCGAAGGATTTGCTGATACCGCGCATTTCAAGCAGCGGCTGGCCACTCACATGCGGGCCTTCGCTGCCTGTCTCATGCGGGACAGGATTGGCTACATTCATTCGCTCGCTCCCATAACACAGCTGCAGTGCCATCAATTTGAAAGAACCTCGGCGCTGCAAAAGACAACGCTGTCAATCTTTCAGCCTAACCCATTTCGAAAACTGAGCAGTGGGGATGATGGCAATGAAGCAGGCATTCCGGACGCGCCATTTATGGCGCGTCCGGGCATAAAATTACTTGATCTGGTCTTCTTTGTAGTAACCGCTATCGACCAGAACTTCCTTCCAGTTCGACTTATCAACGATTACAGGCTTGAGCAGATAGGACGGCACAACCTTGACGCCATTGTCATAGGTCTTGGTGTCGTTGACTTCTGGCTCTTTACCGCTCATCGCAGCGTCAACCATATCGACGGTGACTTTTGCGAGTTCGCGCGTGTCCTTGAAGATGGTGGAGTTCTGCTCACCAGCGAGGATCGACTTGACCGAAGGCACTTCGGCATCCTGACCGGAAACGGCAGGCATTGGCATGTCGCCGCTACCATAGCCGACGCCCTTAAGCGACGACAGAATACCAATGGAAATGCCGTCATAAGGCGAAAGCACAGCATCGAGCTTCTTGTCGGAATAGAACGCCGACAGGATCGAATCCATACGCGCCTGAGCGGTTGCGCCGTCCCAACGCAACGTTGCTACCTTGTCCATACCAGTCTGGCCGCTGCCAACAATGACTTTGCCGCTGTCGATATAAGGCTGAAGAACCGACATCGCGCCGTTGTAGAAGAAATAGGCATTGTTATCGTCTGGCGAGCCACCGAAAAGCTCGACATAGAACGGGCCTTCCTTGTTCTTCAGATCAAGCGCCTTTTCAATCGACTGTGCCTGCAATACGCCAACCTGGAAATTGTCGAAGGTTGCGTAATAAGAAACATTCGGCGTGTCACGGATCAAGCGGTCATAGGCGATAACCTTGATGCCTGCATCATTGGCTTTTTCCAGAACGTCGGACAGTGTGGTGCCGTCAATCGATGCAACGACGAGAACCTTGGCACCCTTGGTGACCATGTTTTCGATCTGCGCCAACTGGTTCGGCACATCGTCTTCCGCATATTGAAGATCGGTCTTGTAACCGCGTTCCTGAAGGACTTTCACCATGTTGTCGCCATCGGCAATCCAGCGTGCCGAAGACTTGGTTGGCATTGCAACGCCAACGAGGCCCTTGTCCTCGGCATGTGCAAAGCCAGTAAAGGCAAAGGCGGCCAGCGCCGCTGCCAGTGTGAATGATTTCATGCCTGCCATTGTCTCACTCCCATAATTGGGCTGGCTCTTTGAGCCTGCCATTCTCCCAAATTTCCGCCCCCGCCTTAGGCTATGCGGAATTCCTCCATGAACAAGATGCTTTAAGCTTTCGTTTTTACGCATGTCTTTGTCCCAAAACCGGTTCCCACTTTTGGGAGACATGCTCTAGCCCGCGATCTTGTCCCATGCTTCAACGGCACGCTGCGCACGTTCGCGCACGTCAGCGACCGTCAATCCAGCCTTATAAAGACTGGAACCCAAACCGAAGCAGCTCACTCCTGCTGCCCGATAAGTGGCAAAATCATTCTCCGAGACACCACCCACGGCGCCCACCGGAATATCCTTTGGCAAGACAGCGGAGATCGCCTTGATACCGTCGGCACCCAGCACGCTTGCCGGGAAAAATTTCAGCGCAGATGCGCCAGCATGAATGGCACTGAAAGCCTCGGTCGGTGTAAACACGCCGGGCATCGTCACCATGCCATGTCTGCTCGCGCGGCGAATGACATCAGGCTCGACATTGGGACTGACCAGAAGCCTGCCGCCAACATCATTGAGTCGATCCACATTCTCGACCGAAAGCACAGTGCCAGCACCAATCAGCACATTATCCGGCGCAAGCTTTGCCGCCTTCTCAATGGAGACGAACGGCTCCGGCGAGTTGAGTGGAATTTCGATTGTCTCGAAGCCTGTCTCAATCAGTGCAGAAACAATGGCTTCGGTTTCTTCCGGGCGAATACCACGCAGGATTGCCACGAGCGGATAACGAAGCTTTGGCCATGCGATACGTTCGCTCATTGCGCACCTCCCGCAAATGCGTGTTTTGCCGCCATAAACAGCCCATCACGCACCAGTTCATCGGCTTCAATACGGTTCACTTTGATGCCTGCAATCTCAAGCGCGGATGCATAAACCGCACCCATCATTCCATCAGACAGCAGCAGGACTTCGTTCGTTTGTCCGAACAGAGTGCGGCCTCCGACAACTTCCAGTCCGATCAATAGACCCGACAAACGTGCAAGCTGATCTACCGGCTGATAGTCATTCACCAGCCAGCCTGCGCGAACCGTGAACAGCGCATTAGCGATAAGCTCAGGTGTTGCAAGCGAAGCCTTCACACCGGCGGCAAAGGCTGCACTTTGCGGATCAACCGGCCCAGCTCCTTCAAGCGCACCAGCCAGAACCGACTTGTCTTTCAAAAGCGCAAACAATTCACCCGTCATGAAAGAGCGATAATCGTTGAGCTTGCCGTCTGCAATATACACCCATTTGGCGTGCGTTCCAGGCATGACAACCACCGCATCACGCGTGCCGCTATGCACAAGACCAAGCAACTTGGTTTCTTCGCCGCGCATCACGTCCGGCGCATCCTCGCTGCGTCGCGCAACACCCGGCAGCATGATGACATGCCGTTTCGCAGGCACGCGCACCGCAGCAGCAACAATGCCTTCCAGTCCAGCAGGCAGACTCATATAGGGCGCTTCTATCCAGCCGGTACGCGAACCCGCCATGCCGCAGATCACCACAGGCAGATCATCGGGTGCACCAAGCTGGGTCAGATGCTTTTCAAGCAGCGTCTCAAAGCCTGCTTCTTTTGCAAAGAGCAACCCGTCGTCGCCGCGGCTTTCATTGAGCACATTACTATCAACATCCAGCGTCCAGAGGCGGAACCGGGTCGTTCCCCAGTCCGCAACTGCTGCGAATGGTGTCTTTGCGCCGGACATTTAGTGGTTATCTCGCGGCAGGCCACGCGTATGCGCGATGTCCTGATATTTAACCGCGTTTTCGAGAACCGCACCTGTTTCCATCTGGCCAACAACAGCGCGCTGGATTTCCTGCCATGGTGTCTGGCTTTCAGGATATTTATAACCGCCAGCAGCTTCGAGAGCCTTGCGGCGCTCTGTCAGTTCTTCATCAGAAATCAGAATATCAGCAGTTCCGCGACCAAGATCGATACGAACGCGATCACCCATTCTGAGCAGCGCCAGACCGCCGCCAGCAGCCGCTTCCGGCGATGCATTCAGAATCGATGGCGAACCGGACGTCCCCGACTGACGGCCATCACCAATGCAAGGAAGCGAGCTGATGCCTTTTTTGAGCAGATAATCAGGCGCACGCATATTCACGACTTCCGCCGCACCCGGATAACCGATTGGGCCTGCACCACGCATAAACAGCACCGAACGCTCATCGATTTCCAGAGACGGATCGTCGATGCGGTGATGATAATCTTCCGGCCCATCAAACACGATTGCCTTGCCTTCAAAGGCATTCGGGTCTCTGTCGTCAGAAAGATAGCGATTGCGGAATTCTTCCGAAATAACGCTCAGTTTCATAATCGCCGACGAGAACAGATTGCCGCGCAGCACCCGGAAACCAGCATGGCTCTTCAATGGCTGATCATAGGTCTTGATGACATTGCTGTCTTCAATCGTAGCACCCTTACAGTTTTCACCGATGGTCTTGCCGTTAACAGTTAGCGCGTCTTCATGAATGAGGCCCTGCCCCATCAGCTGATTAACAACCGCTGGCACACCGCCCGCATGGTAATAATCTTCACCAAGATATTCGCCCGCTGGCTGGAGATTAACCAGAAGCGGAATTTCCTCACCATATTTCTGCCAGTCATCAATCGTCAGATCGACGCCAAGATGACGCGCCAGAGCGTTCAGATGGATCGGCGCATTGGTCGAACCACCAATGGCGGAATTGACGCGGATCGCATTGATGAAGGATTCCTTTGTCATGATGTCTGTTGGCTTCAGATCTTCATAGACCATTTCCACAATACGGCGACCGGTCAGATAAGACACTTCCTGACGATCGCGATAAGGCGCGGGAATTGCTGCCGAACCTGGCAACTGCATACCAAGTGCTTCAGCAAGCGAGTTCATCGTCGTGGCCGTGCCCATGGTGTTGCAATAGCCGGTCGATGGAGCTGAAGACGCCACCAGCTTGATAAAGCCCGCATAGTCGATCTCACCCTTGGCCAGCAGTTCGCGCGCCTTCCAGACGATCGTGCCCGAACCCGTGCGTTCACCACGGAACCAGCCATTGAGCATCGGACCAACGGAGAGCGCAATCGCCGGAATATTGACGGTCGCAGCAGCCATCAGGCAGGCAGGCGTGGTCTTGTCACAACCAATTGTCAGCACAACGCCATCGAGCGGATAGCCATAAAGCACTTCGACAAGGCCGAGATAAGCAAGGTTACGATCAAGGCCCGCAGTCGGGCGCTTACCCGTTTCCTGAATTGGGTGAACCGGAAATTCGATCACGATACCGCCCGCTTCACGCACACCTTCACGCACGCGATTGGCCAGCTCCAGATGATGACGGTTGCACGGTGAAAGGTCAGAGCCCGTCTGCGCAATACCGATGATCGGTCGACCGGATTGCAGCTCTTCCTGACTGAGACCGTAATTCATGTAGCGCTCAAGATAGAGCGCAGTCATATCAACATTGTCCGGGTTATCGAACCATGCGCGTGAGCGGAATCTTGGTGCTTTCGGGTCGACGGGCTTATTCATTTCATTGTCCTGCATGGGTAAGAGACCGCCGGGCGGCCCCAATTCCTAATCTTCAAAGGCTTCAACCGCGTGACGCTTTCCGAGAAGAAAAGCATCGGCCACATGGGTCAGCGGCGTGAGATCAACATCGCTGCGCCCCTCGCCAACAAGCTGCACAAAATTCCGGTAAAGGCGCTGATATTCACGATCAGGCTCGGCCATTTTCTCCGTGCCTGCGATGGTCAACCGACTACCGCCATGGCTCAACAGCAGCGTGCCTTTATCGGTCTCGACGCGAATATCCCATGTCTGCGGACCCGTCTGGCGCCAGTCGAGCTCAAAGGAAACAGGCACACCGTTTTCCGTCTCGAAGCTGAGATCTGCTGCAATCGGTGCCGCACGATTTTCAGGGAAATAGAGATCGGACTTCGTCAGGAAAAACCGTTCCGGCAAAATATGCGTGACAATCGACAGCGCATTGATGCCCGGATCGAACACTCCAAGACCACCCGGCTCCCAGATCCATTGCTGGCCGGGATGCCAATGACGCACATCCTCTTTCCACGACACCGCAACAGACTTGATTACGGCGCCTTTCAAAAATTCACGTGCCGGTTCAACGGCTGCGGCTTCGCGTGAATGCCACGTTGCATAAAGCGTAACGCCCTGCTTTTCAGCAAAACGCGTGAGTGCCTGCACTTCCGAGATTGTCGCACCCGGAGGCTTCTCCAGCATCACATGCTTGCGCGCCTTAAGTGCCGCATAGGCTTGCTGAAATCGGCCCTGCGGTGGCGTGCAAAGCGACACCGCATCAATGGCAACGTCACTCTCAAGCAACTGTTCGATGTCGTGAAACGATGGCAGACCATCAAGTCCAGCATTGCGGCTGGCAATGGCTTTGAGCTCAATGCCATCAATGGCTTCGATAGATGGCAGATGTTGGTCGCGGGCAATCTTGCCGAGACCAACAATTGCCAGATTGATATTGGATGCGGCCGCCATTTCAGAGCGCCTTCACGACAACATCTTCGGCGGATGCCTGTGCCAGTCTATTGACCAGCGGATAACGGAAAGGCTTTGCCGAAATTTCGAATTGGTCGCCATTTTCCGTCTTAACACCTTCCGAGAAGGACAGTGTTGCTGTGCCGAAGAAGTGCACATGAATGTCGCCCGGACGACGAAACAGTTCATACTTGAAATGATGATGCTCAAGATTGGCAATCGTGTGCGACATGTTCGCTTCGCCCGAAAGGAACGGCTTTTCAAAGATCACCTGATCGCCACGGCGAATCCGCGAAACACCTTCAACATGATCAGGTAATTCACCCACATAAAGCTCCGCACCCAGTGAAGCATGACGCAGCTTGGAATGGGCCAGCCAGAGATAATTCTGCTTTTCCGTTACATGATCAGAAAACTCATTGGCAAGGCAGAAGCCGAGACGGAATGGTGTCCCATCCGGGCCGATCAGATAAATGCCAGCCAGTTCCGGCTCTTCGCCGCCATCTTCTGCAAAGGATGGCGAAACAAGCTCACCGCCCGTTTCAACCAGCGCGGAGCCATCGCCCTTATAAAACCATTCCGGCTGTACACCTGTCTGACCGGGCTTTGGCTTGCCGCCCTCAACACCCATCAGGAACATACGCATGGAATCGGTCGGCTTTTCAGCAGCCTGTGCAGCCTTATGCATCTTGTCGCGACCATCCGCAGAGCCAAGATGTGTGAGGCCCGTACCAGCAACAATCAGATGCGCCGGGTCAGAATGGATAATTGGCAGGCCAACGCGACCACTTGCAAGCGCTGCATCAATATCAACAGCCTCGCCCGTACCACTGCGCTCAACCTGCTCCGCAAGAGTGATACCAGCGGAAATGGCTGCCCACGCAAGCTCATAAGTCGTTGTCACGCCATTGACGACATGTGCAGCCCCCTCATCATCGCAAGCAGCCACACGTGTTTCTCCGCTTGCATCGCGGAACTGTACCAGACGTAACATTAAACCTCCCATTTTCCGCAAAATGCTTGCAGAACATTCTTCCCGACCGCTTAAATGCATCCATATGCAAAAAGGCGGCTCCTTCTCATTAATATGACTAATTCGCCGGTTACTGTTTTGTCAAGCAAGCGAAAGCGCCCCTTAGCCGCCTCGTGTGGGTTGCCAGCATAAAACAGATATTAAGCTAATGTTTTCGCTATATAATTCGATAATATGCACGTTTGTCGCACCCTCAATTCCGGTTGTTTGAAAGAAATACACTTGCCATAAAGTAATATTATATGCTTGATAAACGAGAAGGCTGGGAGAGCCTTTTATTGGGAGGAACTAATATGAAACGCAGTCTGACGGCTCTGACGGCCGCCCTGTCTTTTGCTCTTATTTCAAGCGCATCCGCCGCCTCGTTGACGGTCGGCTTTTCGCAGATCGGTTCGGAATCGGGCTGGCGCGCTGCCGAAACCAGCGTAACCAAGCAGGAAGCTGAAAAGCGCGGCCACACGCTGAAATTTGCCGACGCACAGCAGAAACAGGAAAACCAGATCAAGGCCGTTCGCGGCTTCATTGCACAGGGCGTTGACGCGATCCTGATCGCGCCGGTTGTTGCAACCGGTTGGGATGCGGTTCTGAAGGAAGCCAAGGAAGCAGAAATTCCTGTCGTGCTTCTCGACCGCCAGATCGATGCACCGGAAGACCTTTATCTCACCGCTGTCACTTCCGATCAGGTCCATGAAGGCAAGGTCGCGGGCGACTGGCTGGTCAAGGAAGTGGGCGACAAGCCTTGCTCCGTCGTTGAGCTTCAGGGCACCACAGGCTCTTCACCGGCGATCAACCGCAAGAAGGGCTTTGAAGAAGCGCTTGCAGGCCACGAAAATATCAAGATTTCCCGCTCACAGACCGGCGACTTCACCCGCACCAAGGGCAAGGAAGTCATGGAAAGCTTCATCAAGGCTGAAGGTGGCGGCAAGGATATCTGCGCCGTTTACGCCCATAATGATGACATGGCAGTGGGTGCTATTCAGGCCATCAAGGAAGCTGGCTTGAAGCCAGGCACCGACATTAAGGTCGTCTCGATTGATGCCGTTCCTGATATTTTCCAGGCCATGGCAAATGGCGAAGCCAACGCGACCGTTGAGCTGACACCAAACATGGCAGGCCCGGCTTTCGACGTCATCGAAGCACTGAAAGCCAATGGCACCGTTCCGCCCAAGTGGATCCAGACCGAATCCAAGCTCTTCACGCAGGCTGACGATCCAAAGGCCGTTTATGAAGCCAAAAAGGGCCTCGGCTACTGATCGCATCATCTTGTCCGGGCTGCGCAGTGAGTGCGGCCCGGAACTGAGCATGTCGCGAAAAAGCGGGAACCGGTTTTTCAATAAAGATATGCGTGAAAATAAAAACGGAGCGAGTGCAGTGGTGCAATTACATGCAACACGCTCTGGTTTTGCAATTCGCAAGCGGAAGACTGCCATGGCTCGCCCCAACATCGCTGCGCGCGAGACGCCAGCAACGCCGCTCCTTGAAGCGCGTTCGATAACCAAATCTTTTCTCGGTGTGACTGCGCTTGATCGCGTCGACTTCGTGCTCAATCGTGGTGAAATCCACGCGCTGCTCGGCGAAAACGGAGCAGGAAAATCCACCCTCATCAAGATACTGACCGGCGCCTATCATGGCTTTGACGGTTCGGTTCTGCTTGATGGTCATGCAATCGCTCCGGCCTCTGTTGCGGAAGCACAGACGCTTGGCATCGGCACGGTCTATCAAGAAGTCAATCTTCTTGAAAATCTGACGGTTGCCGAAAATCTGTTCCTCGGTCGCCAGCCGCGACGTTTCGGTTTCATCGACCGTCGCCGCATGGAAAAGCACGCAACCACGCTTCTTGCGCGCTATGGCCTCACAATTGATGTCGGCGCGCCTTTGTCCGCCTATTCAGTGGCCATTCGGCAGATCATCGCAATCGCCCGGGCTGTTGATGTTTCCGGCAAGGTGCTGGTGCTTGATGAGCCAACGGCCAGCCTTGATGCCCACGAAGTTGAAATGCTGTTCGGTGTGCTGCGACAGCTGCAGGCAGAAGGCCTCGGCATCATCATCATCACGCATTTTCTTGATCAGGTCTATGCAATCGCCGATAGCGCAACCGTGCTGCGCAATGGCCGTCTGGTTGGTAGTCGCGACCTCTCAGAACTGCCGCGCACTGACCTTATTTCAATGATGCTTGGACATCAGCTACAAGAAACAGTTCGTCGCCATCTGACCGAAGATGTGAGCGACAACACGACTGCACCCATCCGCTTTTCCGGCTTTGGCAAAAAAGGCAGTGTCGCACCATTTGATCTCGCCATTAAACCCGGCGAAGCGGTCGGTATCGCCGGACTGCTCGGCTCTGGTCGCACAGAAACCGCACTTTTGATGTTCGGCGTCGATCAATCTGATAGTGGCACACTCACCATTGACGGCAAGGACACTAAGCTACCCTCACCTGTGGCAGCCATTGCCGAGCGTTTTGCTTTTTGCCCGGAAGAACGCAAGTCAGATGGCATCATCGGCGATTTTTCGGTGGCGGAAAACATCGCGCTCGCGGTACAGGCAAAGCGGGGCTGGTCGAAGCCAATTTCCTCACGCGAAAAAAATGCACTTGCAGAACGTTATATCAAGGCACTGGATATCCGCCCGCCTGATCCCAATAAACCCATCAAGTTACTGTCCGGCGGCAACCAACAAAAGGCCATTCTCGCACGCTGGCTTGCGACCGATCCGCGCCTGCTGATCCTTGATGAACCAACGCGTGGCATCGACATTGGCGCACATGCAGAAATCCTCAAGCTTATCGGCGAACTCTGCACCGAAGGCATGTCTCTGGTCATCATTTCCTCGGAATTTGAAGAACTTGCAGCCGTGGCAAACCGCGTTGTCGTTCTTTCAGATCGTCGTCATGTGGCGGAACTCAAAGGCGAGGAAATCACCGCCGACAATATCGTGCGAGCCATCGCCGATACGGGAAGCGAAAAGGAAGCCGTAGCATGATCGCTCGCATGGCCAAAAAACTCAAAAGACTTAGCCCCCAACTGGCAGCCCTCGGGCTTATTCTGGCGGCAAACACCATCATCGCGCCAGGCTTTCTCGGCATTTCCTTTCAAAACGGACGCCTCTACGGAAGCCTGATCGATATTCTGGTGCGTGCTGCACCTGTCGCCATTCTCGCGGTTGGCATGACATTGGTGATCGCAACCCGCGGCATCGATCTGTCGGTCGGCGCGGTCATGGCAATCAGCGGCGCAACAGCAGCATCACTGATCGTTGCAGGCTATCCGTTGGCGATCGTCATTCCTGTTGCACTCGGCGTCGGTCTCGTTTGCGGCTTGTGGAACGGCTTTCTTGTGGCCGTTTTCGACATCCAGCCAATCATCGCAACACTCATACTGATGGTTGCGGGGCGCGGTATCGCGCAGCTGATCACCGAAGGCGCAATCCTCACCTTCAACAATGATTCCTTCGCAACCCTTGGTTCCGGCTCGTTTCTTGGCATACCCGTGCCCGTCCTGATCTGGATACTTGCGGGTCTTGCCGTCGGGATTGCCGTGCGTTCAACAGCGCTTGGCTTCCTGATCGAAGCCACCGGCATCAACCGCCGCGCGGCGATGCTGGCAGGTGTGAAAGCCCGGTTTCTCCTGTTCAGTGTATATGCCGTTTCGGGCCTTTGCGCGGCGCTTGCCGGACTGATTGCCACAGCCGATATTCGCGGCGCAGATGCCAACAATGCCGGTCTCTGGCTTGAACTCGACGCTATTCTGGCGGTCGTCATCGGCGGGACATCATTGAATGGCGGACGCTTCTCAATCATGGCCTCTCTGCTCGGCGCACTGATCATCCAGTCAATCAATACCGGCATTCTGATGGCTGGCTTCCCGCCGGAATTCAACCTGATCATCAAAGCGGGCATTATCGTGATCGTGCTGACTTTCCAGTCGCCAGCGATTGTCAGCTTCTTCACCTTCCTGCGTGCTGAGCGCAAAAACAATGCTGCAAAGCCAACGCACCAAGGAGCACGGCAATGAGAGTGCTTCGCAATCTGCCCTTCGTCACAACGGTCGCGATTTTCCTGCTCGCTTATGCAATCTGCGTCATCCAGTTTCCGAACATGCTTTCAACGCGGGTGATCGGTAATCTTCTGACGGACAATGCCTTTTTAGGCATCGCAGCCGTTGGCATGACCTTTGTGATCATCTCTGGCGGCATCGACCTTTCGGTCGGATCAGTCATCGCCTTTACCAGCGTTTTTGTGGCTGTACTCGTCGGACAGCTTGGCGTCCATCCGCTGATTGCTTTCGGCCTCGTTCTGGTGATAGCGGCGATGTTTGGTGCGTGGATGGGGATGATGATCCATTATCTCGGCATCCCGCCCTTTGTGGCAACTCTTGCGGGTATGTTTCTGGCACGCGGTGCGGCATTCCTGATTTCAACTCAATCAGTGCCAATTTCGCACCCGTTCATCGATACGCTGCAAGGCTTCTATTTCCGGCTTCCGGGCGGCGGCAGATTGACTTTCGTCGCCATGCTGATGCTCGCAGTCTTCATCATCGGCGGTATCATTGCGCATCGCACACGCTTTGGCGCAAACATCTATGCTCTTGGCGGCAATGCGCAATCAGCCGAACTGATGGGCGTTCCCATTGGCCGTACGACAATCGGCATCTATACAATGTCGG
>Ga0308165_1003361_pt1 | contig 17276 bp, 12 predicted proteins | sample PhyWR2_FD_201032 | JGI IMG/M metagenome (GOLD analysis project Ga0308165, IMG submission 201032) | Phyllosphere microbial communities from UC Gill Tract Community Farm, Albany, California, United States - DLSLW.R2 | ecosystem: Host-associated > Plants > Phyllosphere > Unclassified | place: USA...
GGAATTGCCCTGACGCTCGATTTTGCATTATCGGCAGAAAAATACTGATGAAGCCTGTCGATATCTCTCGGAAAATTGTGTACAGCCTGAAAGTTTTCTCCTCTTATGGCTATCGCCGTAACCTGATCGGTACCCGGGGCTCTGCCGAGTCCTAAATCGATGCGGTTGGGATAGAGTGACGCCAACGTGCCGAACTGCTCTGCAACAATGAGTGGCGAATGATTGGGCAACATAATGCCACCCGACCCTACGCGGATTGTGGAGGTACCGCCCGCAATAAAACCGATTAAAACAGACGTTGCAGAACTGGCTACCCCCGCCATATTGTGATGTTCTGCAAACCAATAACGCTTGTAACCTAATCGTTCTGATTGTTGTGCAATCTCCAAACTGGCTTTAAAAGTATCGGCGGCAGTGTGACCATCCAAAACGGTGGCCAGGTCTAAAACTGAGTAAGGTATATTTTTTAATATCGAAGTGTCCATAAATGCGTAGCTATTCTATCCCACAAAAATATCTAATGGAAAAGCAATTACCGCCTCGATTTTTACAAATGACCTTTGAGCAACATTGAAATATTGCTATGACAAATCTAGTTCGTTCTATTGAAGAAATTGCTAAAAAACAGCATTTGGTACGCAACAGCATTTTGCCAGTAATCCCAGGTGTGACCGCCCGGTCTCACCGTAAAATCGTGAGGGACATTTCTATCAAGCAATTTATTATGAAGATCGACATTTACCTTGTAGAAGAAGTCGCTGTAGCCACAATCGAAAATAATAGCCAGTTTATTTGGCGTTAGCAGGTGCGTTAAATTGATCACTGTATTGGCCTCCCAATTCTGGGGATGTTCACTGTACTTTCCGAGTCTTTTGGCAAGATCCCAGTTTTCGGGAAACGGCCGAATATCGGATTCTAAACACAAATAAAGAAACAAGCATTAAAGGATTCCGAGTGCTAGCTATATAGCTTCCTTTATTAATATCGCTTATTATCAGTAAAATAATTTCAACTAGCGATTTCTCGCTATTGCTTCTATTAATTGCTGCAACAGCTCATTATTTTCTTCAAGCAAATTTTCAATTGTTTTTGCCCTTTTGTTCAAACCTTCAAGTTCATTGTTTACGTGCCAAGTCCATGAGGTATTATCTTCAATCGTGCTTAATTTCACATTTAGCTCTTCAAATTGTTCTTCTTGCATAATTAATTTAATTTATAGGTAACAATCCAATTTTTTATATACACCATTAATTATAGTACCAATACCAGTAACATCTACAACCTTATTTTCATTAAGGCTTTTTGTAAAAATTGAGTTGGATAAGTCACCATCGTTTTTATATATATTCAACTGAATCTTATAGTAATCTTCTGTTTCATCATAATACAATCTAGCACCACCTTTCCCTGTCTCACTATTGATTCTAAAAACCAGTATTCTGTAAGGTTGTGGTGTTTCATCTGATGTAATTTCATCATCGACAAACACCTCTTCATTTGGCAAAAGCTTGAACTCTATTGCATCCTTATAATCAGTAGCTAGGTAACCTATTGCAGAAAAGATACCATTGTCATTTATTCTACCAACCTCGATGGAAGTAAAACTGTTATTGCTTTTTAGGTATTCTGTTACATCAGATAATTTTTCCGCAGAGCTATTTATGCTATCAACTAAAATATCAGATGTTGTAGATATAGGTGTAAGTTGAGCACTGGTTACAATATCTTCAAAACTATTTTTAAGTGCTAGAAATTGCTTTGAATTTTCGGGTTCATTAGCAAGAAAACCATTTTCTTCATTTGGAAAAGCATAAGCAACATAATTTAAATACCCATTAATAAATTTCGCTACTTTTTGCTTGTCAATTGCGAAAAGACTTTCTTGTGATTCTTTTTGAAATTCAATATCAAAATTTAACCTGTAGCTACCTAATTGAGAAGGCTGGGAATATACCTTTGGAGACACATTAAACATACTTAAAGCATGTAAACTTTCTTCAAGATAATTATAAATTTTCAGATTAATATTATTGATGTCATTTACTAATGCCTTGTGTAGGTCAGCAAGTTTTCCCTTTAAGCTAAATGAGAAGCTCAAAGCATTGGAAACAAGATGAATATCCGGGATAAACGAGTTGCTTAATGGGAGATAATCTTGTGGTAGGTATTGTAATGGAACTAAATATTTTTTAACAACATCATCATTAATATCTCTATCAATAATAAAAACTTCATTTACATTTAATATTAAATCTCTATAGGATACTAACTTGTTAAAGTAATTACTAAACTGTTTATCGTCCAGGATAATAACAAAATACCTAAACAAATCATTATCCTCATCTTCGTTCACGAATGAACCCAATAATTTGTTTCCATACTTATTTGTGCCAGTAAACAAGATTGGATATTCATCAAAATGAAGAATTCTATAGTTGTCAGTTATAACTGGCAAATCAGAATTAATCGCATTTTCTAAATTAACGTTAAACATAATTAAACTGCGGTTAAAGCAATCATTTCAATTAATTCCAAATCACATACCGCAAAAGAATCCTCCTTATAAAAGTCATAGTGATATTCATTATAAACAATCTGATTGGGGGTATGTTTTATCAACCCATTATTTGCCTTAAACTTTATTATAGAAAGGTTCTTCTTAAATTTTGGACTTATAGATGCTGAATAATTAAATTTTTTCAAAAGAACTGGTGAACTGGTATCATTCCAAATTTCTATAGAAACCCCATGAAATCCACAAACTTCATCACAATCATTTTCATTATTTGGGGTTTTATTTCGTTCAAAATGATTTTTAAAATCTGCATCCTTTAAATTAGGAGCTTTTCTAACACTCCTTACGAATAAATTATCGATGTCCTCTTTTGCATCAAGAAAGCAATCACAGGTTGTATTTTCAGTTATTTTATTAAAAGGCATTGAGTGCTAATTTTGAAATGTAAATATATAATAAAATAATACATATCCTACATGTAAGCTCCTACCACATTGAGGTGACAATTTTTATTTAGCCTGATTAAAAAACTTACTAAAAAACAGCATTTGGTACGCAACAGCATTTTGCCAGTAATCCCAGGTGTGACCGCCCGGTCTCACCGTAAAATCGTGAGGGATATTTCTATCAAGCAATTTATTATGAAGATCGACATTTACCTTGTAGAAGAAGTCGCTGTAGCCACAATCGAAAATAATAGCCAGTTTATTTGGCGTTAGCAAGTGCGTTAAATTGATCACTGTATTGGTCTCCCAATTCTGGGGATGTTCACTGTACTTTCCGAGTCTTTTGGCAAGATCCCAGTTTTCGGGAAACGGCCGAATGTCGACACCGCCACTCATGCTGCCACAAGCCCCAAAAACATCCTGATGCCTAAACGCAAGATACAGGCCGCCGTGACCGCCCATGCTTAACCCCGTAATTGCCCGACCCGCACGATCCTTTATTGTCGAATAATGCCCATCGATGTATTCAACCAGCTCAGAAGCTATATAAGTTTCATATTTGTAAGTTGGATCTACCGGACTATCGAAATACCAGCTTGTTACGCCACCATCTGGACAAACAACTACCATATTGTATCGGTCGGCAAGTCGTTTAACAGTTTCCTTATCAGGCGTCTTAGTGATCCATTCGCCATATTTTCCGCCGGCACCGTGTAGCAGATACAGAACCGGAAACCGTTTGTTGCTACTATAACTTTCTGGTCTGACAACGACCGCCTTAATATCTTTTTTCATGGCTTTGCTATGCGTTAACACGGTATCTACCGATGCCGCAAAGGCAACGTTAACCGAAATTAGCAGAAAAAACAGTGTGGTTCTTAATAGTAGATTTAGTTTCATTTTTAATTGGAATGTTATTAATTACCTGCGCCGAAGAACACTTGTTTTCGAGTTTTTATACCTTAAAAACGCCATTCAGGTTGTTAAAGATAAATATTCTTAGCGAATAGCCAAAAAGCCTCGCTCCATATTTGTACTTACATTAATTGAATTAAAGCATCTAAATTTGCACAACACAATGATTAGCGCCGACTATGAACGGTCATCATCCCGAGAGCTCAGTTCTTGAAAAAAAAAGGAGTTAGGATGACAAGTTTATCACGGAATCGTCATTGCGAGGCCGGGTTTGTGCGAGCTGAAGCAATCTGATTTACGAAATGAGATTGCTTTCCCGAGAAGTCGGGACAGGCTGTGCCTCGCAATGACGATCTTTTTTATTTCTGTCATTGGTAGCTTGTACCGATAGCTATCGGTAGGGATCCTAATGCGCAAAATTGGGCACCTTGCAGCAGTCCCGTACGTAGGGGCCACCCGCGTGGGAATGACGAACGACTGAAAAGAAATGTACTTACGGTAAAGAAGACCATTTGCTGAAGCAACAATCGAACTGATGTGTTAAAGATAATAATCTGGGCGAATAGCCAAAAAATGCATCAAGGGAACGAAATTCGTTCCCTTGATGTTAAATAGTATTTCGTTTACTTCCCGCGGCCCGGTTTTGGGAAAACCTGGTTGGTATTGGCCCAATCTTTCCAAAGTGCTTTAAGTTCCGCTACTTTTTGTGGATTTTGCGTTGCAACATCGTTCACTTCTGTCTTATCTTTAGAGAGGTCGAACAGGTGCCAGGTGGTATCGTTGCTGAGTGAAACCAGTTTCCAATTTCCAGACCTTGCATATCGGGCACCAAAATGTTCGTTAAAAAGCACTTCGTGGCCTGCATTGTCTTTACCTTCGAACGATGGAACAAGGCTTATCCCCGGTGTTGGCTTAATCGTTTTGCCTTTATAAGTTGCAGGATACTTTGCCCCCGCCAAATCGATAAAGGTTTTCATAAAATCCATCACATGGCCGCGTTGATTGCTGAAACCACCTTTTTGAGCTTTTATGCCTTTTGGCCAAAAAGCAACCATCGGCGTGTGAATTCCTCCCTCAAACGATTCGGCTTTGGCGTACTGGTATGGTGTGTTGGCCACATTCGCCCAAACCTTACCAATAGAACTATAGGTGGTTTGCGGACCTGGCATCGCCTGTTTTTTAGTGGCATAAATAATCGGTGAGCCGGTTCGCGTTTCGCTTGGCCGATCGAAGCCTGCACCATAGGCCGCCGCATTTTCGGGGCTTGCGCCATTGTCTGAAAGGAACACGATAATCGTATTGTCCAGCTTTCCTGTTTTACGCAAGGCATCGATAATTCTTCCAATCCCCTGATCCATTCTATCGATCATGGCGGCGTGAACAGCCATTGCCTCTGCATCCCAAACTTTATCGGGATTGTTTTCCCAGCTGGTGGCACGAGGCAAAGGCTTAGACAATTTGGTGGTATTGGTATCGATCAGGCCAAGTTTAGCCATTTTTTTATACCGTGCTTCGCGAATTACGTCCCAACCGCCTTTGTAGGTGTCTTTATATTTTGCGATGTCTTCTGGCTTAGCCTGCAACGGCCAATGAGGCGCATTTTGAGCTACATACAGGAAAAACGGCTTTTGCGATTTCTTCCATGAATTGATGTAGGCCACTGCCGTATCGTTGATGGCATCAGTTTGATAATAATCTTTGGGAACGTTTTTGATCGGCTTGGTTCCGCTCACCAAACTAAATGGATCGAAGAAATCGACCACGCCCCAAATGGTACCAAAAAACTGATCGAAACCTCTGCTGGTTGGATATTGGCTTATCGGCGAAAAATCACCATAATCTTTTTGGTGATTTAACCAGGCCAGTTGTTCTTTCGGGTCTTTCTGTACAAAGGTGTTAGAAACATGCCACTTGCCCGACATTGCTGTATTGTATCCTGCTGTTTTTAGAACTTCGGCAATGGTTACGCTATTATCTGCAAGGCGGCCTAAATAACCCGGCTCATTTTCCGCTTCAGTCATTTTGCCAATTCCGGCCTGTTGATTATACAATCCCGTTAATAACGAAGCACGGGTTGGACAACACCTCGAGGTGTTATAAAACTCTCTGTATCGCAAGCCATTATTTGCCAGAAAATCTATATTCGGTGTATTGATTTCCCCGCCGTAGCATCCGGCATCAGAAAAGCCCATATCATCGGCCAGGATAACCACAATATTTGGTCTCTCTGCTCCGGCTTCAGTTTTAATTTTCTTTGGATTCTTATCAAAAGCGCTCAGAAAAATCAAAGCCGATCCGGAAACAACCGCCAACGAAAGGAATAGTTTTTTTGATTTCATGTTTAGTGTATTTGTTAACGCAACTATTTCTTACCATTCAGGGCTTTAATCGTTTTCACTTCATTTTCGCTAAACGGGGTTTTATCCTGTTTGTAAATGTCGTGAAACCACAATTCGGGTTCTTTACCGCCCGGCATTGGGGTATCCCATGCGTAAATGGTATTGGTTTTGCCCGATACAAAGCCCCAGTTGATGGCGCCTACATTTTCTGCTTTTAACATTGGCATAACGGTTTGAAACAAGCTTCCGTTTCTTCTGGCCATGTACTCGGTACAAACCAACGGACGGTTATAGGCTTTTAAGTCGTTCACCTTAGCGAGGTGACGATCTACATAACCGTAGTGGTGGTAAGTGATCACATCAGAGTTTTCGAGCTGAAATTTATTCAGGTTGGCAAAATTATCGTTATAATTCCAAACGCCAGCAGTAATTGGCTGACTAGGGTTAACGGCTTTTGCCCAGGCGAAAACCCGCTTCAACAAGTCGAGGCTCTTATCTACATAACCATTATTTCCGGGCTCATTGTATAAATCCCACATGGCAATGCGCTTATCATCTTTATGTTCGGTAATGATATCTTTCACATAAGCCTCTAACATTTTCAAGCTGTCGGCATTGTTTCTGATGTCCGTACCCGGATCTCTTAACCAACCGCTGTTGTGCACGCCTGTTTTTGGTGCTGGCTGCTTTCCGGCGGCGTATTTATCATTCCAGCAATCATCAAAAAAGACTAACATCGTTTTGATGTTGTGTTTAGCTGATATATCCAGATACTCGTTTAAGCGCTTTTTAAACCCCGCTTTGTCCGATGTCCATGCCACATGATGAAGAAAAACCCGCATGGTATTAAACCCCAGCTCTTGCGCCCAACCCAGTTCTTTATCAATTTGTTTCGGATCAAAGGTATCGGCCTGAAACATTTCCAACTGGTTAATGGCCGATGCCGGCTGATAATTGCACCCCGTCATCCAAGGTTGCTTTTTGTACCAGGCATTCGCCTGTTCTGGTGTCCATCTGCTTTGCGCAAAAGAAGTGCTAACGCTAAAGCATGCGATAAAAATTAATAGGTTTCTCATAATTATAATATTTGCTAATTTAACTAAAACGATTTAATATCCCGGGTTCTGTGTGCAAAGTTTGTTTGCATCAATTTCCGACTGCGGAATCGGGAACAATACACGGTGTTCTTTCGCATTGCTGATTCCACGGGCAATGGCATTACTGATCAATTTTCCCTGGCGAACCATGTCTTCGCGGCGTTTGCCCTCTGATACAAACTCCCATCCCCTTTCTCTTAAAATGGCGTCGCGGAATAACTCTTTCGATGGAACATCGATTAAGGTAAGATTTGCCAATCCTGCTCTGGTTCTTACCTGATTTATTAATCCCAAATTTTCGGTTGTTGGGCCGCTCAGTTCGTTCAGCGCCTCGGCACGGGTAAGCAAGATATCTGCATAGCGCAAAACAGGCACATCCGTTCCGCTATTGTTTCCAACCGTAGCATTATCCCAATATTTAAAACTCCGGGCATTATCGCCGGTTGTGAGGCTTACGGTTGCATTACTGGTGTTTACATAGCTCGTTAAGATTAACGAAAGCCGCTTGTCTGTTGGTGCAAAAGTGTTGGTAAATGCGGTTCTTAAGCGGTACATGGTGGCAAAATTCGACATTGACGAAGTGTAAACATAGTTCGGAAACTGCGGGCTGCTTTTATAAGCTGGCGGTAAGGCCCCGGCCTGAAACCAGTTGCCGAAAGGATCTTCGGGGCGACATTGCAGGGCGAGGATGATTTCCTTGTTCCGTTCGTTCTCTACTCTAAACAGTGCCTCGAAAGATGGATACAAACTATAATAATTAAAATCAATCACTGCTTTTGCAGCATCGGCCGCCTTTTGCCATTGCTTGCTATTGAGATAAAATTTGGCCAAAATTGCGCTGGCAACGCCCTTGTTGTACCTGCCAAATGCTGCTTCGGCACCCGCATTTGGTAAATCGGCAATGGCCGAAGTGATTTCAGATTCAATAAAATCTAACATTTGCTGGTTGGTTGCCCTTGCCAATGCCCCGGTTTGCGTTTCGGGAGTTCTGAGCGGAACAGGGCCAAAATTATTGTACAAAATGGCATAGGCTTGTGCCCTGATTACCTTGGCCTCGGCGGTATATAGTTTCTTGTTTGCATCGGTTGTGTTTACGGCATCAATGTTCTGAATTACATTGTTTGCATCGCGAATTGCCCGATAGTTCGGTGCCCAAAGGTCGTCGAAAAAAGTAGCCGTGGTCGGGTCCCAGGTGTAATTAATCAGTGTGAGCAAGCCGCCGTTTTCTGCGCCGCCGGTATCGTAACCCACATCGGTACACATTTCTGCGCCGTTGATTACCCAACGCGAATTGGTTTGGGTTTGCGCCTGTGCATAGGCACTAAATAGCAGCGACTTGATGCCTGCATCGGTACTTAAAACATTATCGGGCGAAAACTCGGAGTTTGGCGACACTTCAAGCGATTTCTCGCACGAGCTGATGGAAAACACCATCCCTGAGATTAATATATAAGTGAATATCTTTTTCATGTTGATCAATTTTTAGGATTAAAGCTGAAGGTTGATTCCGAAAGTGTACGTTCTGGAGAGCGGATAAGAATTGTAATCTACTTTTAGAATGTTATCTCCCAACGAGTTTGCCGCCGGATCAGACCCTGAATAATCAGTCCAGGTGTACAGGTTCGATCCGTTTGCAAATACCGATAAGCTGCTTACAAATTTGTTTTTCGGCAACGGAACCCTAACGCTCAATCTTACGGCCTGCAACCTTAAGTACGATGCGTTTTCTACAGTCCGGGTGTTTACCTGACGCTGACCTTGCACATCATTTGGCAAGAAAGATGGATAATCGTTTGTGGCGTTGGTTGGTGTCCAGCGGTTTAAATAAGGCTCAGCCAACTTGTTTCTGCGAAGATCGACCGGATAAAGGGCATCAACAAGGCTGCTGTTCAACAGTTTCGCACCATGCGATCCCTCGAAGAAAACATCAAGGCTAACCATTTTATAACCTACGCTGGTATTGAAACCGTAATAGAAATTGGGCATCGATTTACCAATAATTGTTCTGTCGTTGGCATCAATGATTTTGTTCCCGTCTAAATCGCGGTATTTTAAATCACCGGGACGAACACCGGTTTGCGCTGTAGAAAAATCATCGCCTGTTTGCCAAACGCCATCAACAATATAACCGAAGTAAGATCCTATCGACTCGCCCGGTCTTAAAATTCCGATTGAACCAATGGAGCCTACGCCACCATAAATTACCTGATTGAGCTCGCCAAGGCTTACGATTTGATTTTTAAGTGTGGTAATGTTGAAACCTGCATCGATAGTAAAATCGCTTTTGTTCAAGATCGATCCTTTTAACGAAAACTCGAGCCCGGTGTTGCGCATGCTGCCAACATTCTGCGTTTGCGAGCCAAAACCAGTACTTGCTGCCTGTGGAATATCGTAAAGCAGATCGGAAGTTTTACGGTTATAGTATTCGATACTGCCGCTAATCCTTGAGTTAAAGAGGCCAAAATCGATACCCAAATCAATCTGGTTAGCCGATTCCCATTGTAAATCGGCATTAGCACTGCGGGTAGGGTTTAAAGAACTATACCGTGTGCCGCCAAAAATGGCATTCCGCCCTGCCGAATAGGTACTGAAATAAATGTAATTGGCATTGGGCTGATTTCCGGTAGCACCATAACTTGCACGTAATTTCAACTCGCTGATGGTATTGTTGTCTTTTAAGAAATCCTCATCGCTAATTTTCCATGCCAGGGCGGCCGAAGGGAAATAGCCAAATCTTTTATTTGCGCCAAATCTGGCCGAACCATCAGCCCTTAACGAAGCGGTTAACAGGTATTTGCCTTTGTAGGCGTAATTTACACGACCTAAAAAAGAAACTAAAATGTTTTCCTGCCTGTTGTTGCTTACCCCGTTTAAGGTATTATCGCCCGTTCCCAACCCATCGTAAGTTAAATCTGGCAAGGCGAACGATCTCGAGTTTCCAATCAATACACTCGAAGTATAACGCTCATAAGTAGAACCAGCAACCGCAGCAATACTATGATCGCCAATGGTTTTATTGAAGTTTAATGTGGCTTCACCCAAATAATAAGCACGCTTACCATCACGCACATCGGCATAGCCATTGTACGATGCACCTGTTAAGGTAGTTGGGTCGATCCAAAAATAACGCTGGCTATCGTTTACGTCGGCCCCTGCCCTTACTTTAGCCGATAAAGATGGAATAAAATAGTATTCAGCATAAATATTTCCGATGGTTCGGTAAGTATCGCTCATTCCGTACTGGCCGTTTATCACCGCCAGTGGATTATCCATTGGGTTCATTAAGGCCGAACGATTGTATCCGCCAGTTGCCGTATACGGTGCAGCCGTCGGATCGTAGTTTTGGGCCATATAAAGGGCACTTGCATTGTCATTTAAGCCCACGCCGGTTGCATTGTAATCGTCTCTGGTGTACGATGATTCGAGGCTAATGCCAACAGCATATTTTTGCGCCACCGAATGTTCAACGTTTACACGTCCGTTATATCGCTTGTTTGCTGAGTTGAGCATAATCCCGTCCTGATCGTAAACCCCGGCGGAGATGTAAAATTTAGTATTGCCGCCGCCACCCGAAAACGAAATGTCGTGACTTTGCAGTGAGGCCGTTCTTAACAACAAAGACTGCCAGTCGGTGTTGGCATTGTCGCCCGTAACGCGTGCGGTAGAAAGACTGCCCAAATCGATGATTCCGTTAATGGCCTGCGTATATTCGTCGCCCGTCATGAAGTTGAGCAAGCGAGTAGCCTTTTGCGTACCTACAGAACCGTTATAGTTTACTTTCAATTTACCTGCATCGCCCTTTTTTGTGGTGATGATTACTACGCCATTTGCACCGCGTGAGCCATATATTGCCGTTGCCGACGCATCTTTGAGGATCTCAATTGAAGCAATATCTGATGGATTTAAATTGTTCATCGCCGAGCGCAGGTTGGGGTTGTTAGTTGTTCCGCCCGGTGCCGAGCCACCAACTGCAGCAGCATCGTTAATGGGTAAACCGTCTACAACATATAACGGACTGTTGTTTCCGGTAATTGAGGTTACACCCCGAACCTGCACGCTCATTGCGGCTCCGGGTTCACCACTTTTCTGATAAATTTGAACGCCCGATGATCGCCCTACCAGGGCTTGCTGAACGTTTACGTTAGCCCCTTTGGTAAGGTCGCCGGCCTTTAAAGAAGTTACCGAACCTGTAAGGTCACTTTTTCGTACCGTACCATAACCTACCACCACAATATCATCCAAATTTCCGGCCTCAGGCTCGAGCGTAATCGTTATTGCTGTACGTTTATTTACTTCTATCTCAATATTTTTATAGCCCACAAAACTGATTTGTAAAACTGCGTTTGGCGCTGCCTCGAGCGTAAATGCCCCGGCGGCATTGGTACTCACTACAATGGGTTGGTTCTTTACCTTTACTGTAGCCCCAACAATGGTTTCGCCTTTTTCGTCTTTAACGGTACCGTTGATGCGCGAAGTTTGTGCTGCAACCTCGTTCGATAAACTACCTATCAGAATAAGCAGCAAACTGAACATTTTTAGCAGCTGATTTTTGCTTTTTGATATACGGACAAAATCCATTCGCGAAAAACTAAATTTTCGGGTTTTTATTTTTTCTTTCATTTTTAAGGATGGTTAATTGTTTGGTTAATAATACATCGGCACAAACAGCCTGTTGCAACACATTGAATGCAACACGAAACTTTGATTAATAAAAAATAACTTGGCTTAACTTGTGATGGACCAAAGGCTGATCACGTGGGGAAATAATTTGCTGGTTGCCATCGGCAGATCGAAAATGTTCATATAAATAAGGATTGATGCGCAAATATATAAAAACAATATAAAGTCTACCGATTTAATAGATTTTTGTTCCCGATCCGTCAATTCATCTGAACTTCTCTCCCAGCTAAACCGTTTTTACGTTAAATTAATTGGGTTTCTTTCTGATGGCCTTTAAACCTACTCCATCGGGTTGGGGCCTGAAAGCAGGCCGCTTTAGTAAAGTTCTTTTCATAACTGTTTAATATTTGGTTGTAATTTGTTACTTCAAATAAAAACATTTCGACGGTGACAATCTGATCATTTTTTAGCGGAAATGTCTCATTTTTCAGCCGGCCATATGCACAACTCTTCACAGGTGAGCATTGCACGGCTTTACAAGCAAACCGCGTTTGGAACTTTGGTAGCAATTTTTAACTTTGGTTACCTATTATGAGCCAATGCAAATGAGAATATTCGTGTTATCCCTTTTCTTGTTGACGGCATCAGTGGCTTTAGGTCAGCCCTATTATTTTAAACGTTATCAGGTTGACGAGGGCCTGTCGCACAATACCGTTATTAGTCTTTTGCAAGATCGCAATGGCATGATCTGGATTGGAACCAAGGGCGGTTTGAACGCTTACAACGGTTACAGCTTTAAATCCTATCAAAATAAATCGAACAGCTTTGGTACCATTGGCAACAACTTTATCAATTCGCTATGCGAAGATAAAAAGGGTATGATCTGGATTGGAACGGGTCGCGGCCTTTTGCGCTTCAACCCGGTTACAGAAGTCTTTTTTCAACTTCCATTAAAGGGTTCTGAGGGCATAGAAAACATTCTGGTGGATGGTGACGACAATGTGTGGTTTTTAAAGAGCTTTATGCTTTACCGATATAACCAAAGGCTTAAAAAGCTCACCTGTTTTAATGCGGTAACGGGAACTTGCATGCGGTTTGATAAAGATGGTGAATTGTGGATCGGAAATGAAAAGGGACAAATGTTCAGGTTCGACCCCAAAACAAATACCATCAACAAAATGGTTCAGCTGCTGAATCGCAGTCTGCCCGATAACCAAAAGCTGATCAGTAAGTTACTGGTTCTGGATAATGAAATCCTGGTCGGCACCAGAAAGAAGGGCCTGTTAAGTTACAGCTGTAAAACGGAGGTGGTTACACCATTATTAACCAAAACCGACGACCACACGGATGTGTATGTTCGCGATATTATTGCGGCAGAAAACAACAATTACTGGATAGCTACCGAATCGGGCATTTATGTGTACAATTTGTCCAACCATCGATTCGTTAATTTGAAAAAAACGCCTGCAGATCGTTACGCACTTTCTGATAATGCAGTTTACTGCCTTTTAAAGGATAAGGAAAATGGGTTTTGGGCGGGAACTTTTTTTGGCGGTCTTAATTATCTTTCGCCAGAAAACGTCAAGTTCAATAAATATATCAGTATTAAGGGAGCCAATTCGATTTCGGGTAACGCCGTGAGGGAAATTTGCAGCTACGATAATAAAAATATTTGGATCGGCACGGAGGATGCCGGATTGAACAAGCTCGACACCGAAACCGGAAAATTCACCCAGTACACTTCAACGGGAAACAAGAACAGCATTTCTTACCCGAATATTCATGGTCTCTTTGCCACGAAAAACAGGTTGTATATCGGCCCGTTTTTGCATGGGCTAAACGTAATGGATATCAAAACGGGCAACATCCTAAAAAATTACTCGGTAATACGTGCGGCGGATGGGCCCACCAGCGATTTTGTGATGTGTATTTATCAAACTTCGGATAAGAGAATCTTACTGGGGACAGTGAACGGTGGAATGTTCGAATACCAGGAAGACAAAGATCGTTTTGTTCGTGTGTCGTTCATGCCGAACAACTCCAACGTTTATGCCATTACGGAAGATCATAGCGGAACAATTTGGGCGGGAAGCCTGCAAAACGGCGTGTTTTACCATAATCCAAAAACGGGTGTTCGGGGCAACATTAAATTCAGCTCAGGCCGCGATTATGAATACCAGATTCAGGGCATTTTTGAAGATAGCAGGCATTGCCTGTGGTTGGCTACGGAAGGCGGTGGTTTAATCGAAATCGATTCTACACGTGCCAAGGTTAAAAAGATGACTACGCAGAGCGGTTTGCCGAGCAATTATATCTTCAGAACGTTGGAAGATAACCTGGGCAATCTTTGGATCAGTTCGCTGAAAGGACTGATCTGCCTGAACTTAAAAACCAAAAAATTAAAGGTGTTTACCCGGGCCAACGGCTTAATTACCGATCAGTTTAATTATAATTCGGCCTATAAAGACATGGCCGGCAACCTATATTTTGGTACGGTACAGGGCTTAATTGTATTTAATCCGGCTGCTATTTTGGCACGAACGGGTGCACCTGATATTTTTTTAACAGGATTGCAGGTAAACAATGATGAGATGTTGCCCAATACAACGGGCACAGTATTAAAACGTTCTATTTTGTATACCGATACGGTAACGCTCAATTACAATCAGTCGAGTTTTAACCTCGAGTTTGCAGCATTCAGCTATATCTCGCCGAGAACGATTAATTATCAATATCAAATGCAGGGCATTGGCACCAATGAATGGACGCCGGTAAAAAACAACCAAAGGGCCTATTTTACCGATCTTTCTCCGGGCACTTATACGTTTGTGGTAAAAGCGCACGACGGTGCGGGCGGCTGGGCCAGCAAGGAGCGAAAACTGGTCATTAAAATCCTTCCGCCGTTTTGGCGAAGTGTGCCAGCATATATCATCTATTTTGTGCTAATCGCTGTTGCATTTTATCTTTCGGCGAGCTACTATCGCAAAGTTCTCGAAGCGAGGAACCAGAGGAAACTTCAGCTCTTTCAGTTTGAAAAGGATAAAGAAATTTACCAGGCAAAAATTGAGTTTTTTACCAACATTGCCCACGAGATACAAACGCCGCTAACGTTAATAAAAGGCCCGTTAGAGCGGATATTGAATCGAATTGATGAAGTGCCGACCATAAAGCGGAGCATAAACATGATTGATAAAAATACCAATCGCCTGCTTTCTTTGACTTCGCAATTGTTGGATTTTAGAAAAACAGAGATCGACCAGTTTGGCCTGAGCTTCGTAAAACTGAACATCACGCAAGTGCTTAAACAGGAAATTAGTGTATTTAAACCGGAACTGGAAAAGAGAAAAATCAAGTTTGAACTTGATGTGCCAAAAACGGGTTTAATTGCATTTGTAGATTACGAAGCCTTTACCAAAATTGTAAGCAACTTATTGTCGAACGCCATAAAGTATGCCGCATCGAGCATCAAGGTGGAGTTGCTTTTAACTGGTCAGGACGATAACAGGTTCGTAATCCGTTTTATTAACGATGGCGATCCCATTCCGTTTGAGCTTAAGGATAAAATTTTTGAGCCTTTTTACCGGGTACATAACGATACCGATAAGCCGGGCACCGGCATCGGCCTGCCAATTGCCCGATCGCTGGCGGAACTGCACACCGGATCGTTAACACTGGCCCACAGCGACGAATTATTTATTGTATTTGAATTAACCTTGCCAATACATCATTCTATTGAGTTCAGCCTAAACAAATGGAAAAAACTATAACTTATGAGCGATTTGATTTTAATTGTTGATGACAACGAAGATATATTGGATTTCTTGTCGGAAATATTTTGTGAGAAGTACGAGGTATTAACCGCCGAGGATGGCAAGCAAGCTTTAACAATGTTAAGCGAAAATGTGATCGATTTAATTATTAGCGATATTATGATGCCCGAAATTGATGGCTTCGAATTTTGCAAGGAAGTAAAATCAAATATCGATTATTGCCATATTCCATTGATTTTACTAACCTCAAAAAACACGTACCAGGCTAAAATCGACGGCTTGGAAGTTGGCGCAGATGCTTACGTGCAAAAGCCTTTTTCGCCGGATTTCTTAATGCTACAGGCGGCCAACCTGCTTAAAAACCGGGTTAAAATCCGTGCGCACTTTGCCAGTGCTCCATTTGAAGATACGCGTGTAATGGCACACTCGAAAAGTGACGAGCTGTTTTTAAAAAAACTCGACGAGTATGTGCAACAGCATATTGACGATATTAATTTAGACATCGATCAGCTTGCCTACCACATGAACATGAGTCGACCAACGTTTTACCGCAAAGTGAAGGCCATATCCGAAATTTCGCCAAAAGAGCTCGTAAACATTGCCCGGTTGAAGAAAGCAGGTCGGTTAATCGCCGAAAATGATTACAAGCTATTCGAAATTGCACAAATGGTGGGCTACAGCTCGCAAAGTATTTTTGGTAAGAATTTTCAAAAGCATTACGGCATGACACCGATCGAATACGCAGCGCAGTTGAAGAGTAGGGAGTCTTGAGTCGAGAGTCTTGAGTCCAGAGTCTTGAGTTTTGAGTAGGGAGTCGGGAGTTGGGAGTCCAGAGTCTTGAGTCTATAGATCAAACGTCGTCCAAAGTGATAGCTTAGTGGATAAAAGTTTAAACGCTGTCATCCTGAGTTTTAATTTATTGCATCAAAATCAATTTGGCATGACGTTTTTAGGGCGGTCGTGATTCCCTTTGCAGGCCGTCTCGCTACTTCGGGATTAGGGCCTTATTAGCATTAGGATCCCCTAACGATAGCTATCGGTACAAGCTACCAATGACAGATTTAAAATTTCCTCGTCTTTTCGACTGTAGCGCAGTCCCGAAATTTCGGGAGAGAAATCTTTGAAGCCTTTTTTCGATGCGGAGTTCAAAGATTTCTCCTCCAAAGGAGCTCCTGCGGAGCGCTTCGGTCGAAAGAACGATTTTAGTAGTTATAAAAAACGTCAATGGTAAATTACCGCCACATTTTCCATAAACTGGCATCGTTTTCCTCTATCTGTGCATTAATCACTTTCCAAAGGGCTTGAGAAATGCGCTCGATACCTTCGTTTGCGAGGCCGTTTTGCTGACCGGATGGGGCTTTGTTGGCTGATTCTGTTTGTAAATTCGATGAATCTTTTTTCGATGTATGTATTTCCATAGTTACCATTCTAATATATTTTCAACGTAGTAGCAATAAAAATGTTTTCCTGCCAGGGCATCATATCCTTTATCTATCAGGTATTTTACAAAAACCGCTCGCAATTACCAGCTTACGAAGTCTGGAGCAGTTCGTCCATCAAACTAATCAGCTCGT
>Ga0308165_1003362_pt1 | contig 17274 bp, 14 predicted proteins | sample PhyWR2_FD_201032 | JGI IMG/M metagenome (GOLD analysis project Ga0308165, IMG submission 201032) | Phyllosphere microbial communities from UC Gill Tract Community Farm, Albany, California, United States - DLSLW.R2 | ecosystem: Host-associated > Plants > Phyllosphere > Unclassified | place: USA...
CGCGGTACGCGCCTTCACTCTGGTTGGCGGCCAGTGCGCCGCCCCATAGAAATCCTTGTGGAAAAACAGACATTTTTACCTCGCTATTCATTTTATGCTCGTGCTTCATGTGCCTGAACCGGCGCGGTTTGCAGGGTGCGTGCTTTTTCTGCATCGTCTTCGACCGGGATATCCTCAAAGCCAAGGAGCAGGGTCAGAACGAACGATAACACCACCGCCAGCGCCATTACGCCAAACACCCAAACGATAGTCATCGGGTTGGCCGGATCAAAGAACTGTACGCTGGTAAACAGGCCTGGAGCCGCCATCGAATGGCTGGCAAGACCGGCAATTCCGGCGACTGCGCCGCAGATAAAGCCGCTGATTAAGCTCGCAATCAGCGGACGTTTCAGACGGATTGCTACGCCGTACAGCGCCGGTTCAGAAATACCCGCCAGGATGGCAGAAGCCGCTGCAGCCAAGGCTGTCTGGCGAAGTTCCGGGTTTTTGGTTTTCCAGGCAACCGCCAGAGAAGAACCGCCGAGCGACAGGTTTGCGCCAATTTCAGACGGCATTACCATCCCTTCTTTGCCGGTTTCGGCAATGGTCTGGATAATCGTCGGGGTAAATACGCGGTGCATCCCGGTCATCACCAGCAGCGGCCATAATGCGCCCATTATGGCGACCGACAGCCAGCCCAGATAGCCGTGAACAGTGTAAACCAGCGCGGAGATGGCGCTACCGATCCAGATCCCAAGTGGGCCAATTAAGACGATGGCGAGCGGGGCGGCAATCAGTACGATCAGCATCGGTTTGAGGAAATTTTTGGTCACCGCAGGGGTAATTTTGTCTACCCACACTTCGATGTACGACAGGCACCAGGTCATGACCAGCGCCGGGATCACGGTGTAGGTGTACTTCACCGCCGTCACCGGAATAAACGCGAACTCTACGTGCTCGCCCTGCGCGGCTTTCGCCATCAGTTCGATAAAACTCGGATGCACCAGCACGCCTGCGATGGCAATCGCCAGCGACACGTTGGTTTTGAATTTAATCGCGGCGGACGCGGCCACCATCAGCGGCAGGAAGAAGAACGCGCCGTCGCCGATGACCGTCAGAATGGTCAGAGTCGGCGCGCCTTTTGGCAGCACGCCGCTCATTTCCAGAATCATGGCCAGCAGCTTCACCATTGAGCCGCCGATGATCGCCGGGATCAGCGGAGACATGGTGCCGATCAGGGCGTCGAGTATCCCGGCCCCGATGCGGCGCAGCGTGAGTTTTTGCGGACCCTGCGGTTGAGCGGGCTGCATTTCTGCCGGGAGCAGGCTCACCACTTCGCGATACGCTTGCGAAACGGTGTTGCCGATAATCACCTGGCACTGATTGTCATTGCGCACCACGCCGAGTACGCCGCTAATGGATTTCAGCGTTGCAGCGTCGATTTTACTTTCGTCGTGCAGAACGAAACGCAGGCGCGTCATACAGTGGGTGACGGCGACGACGTTGTCTTTACCGCCGAGCGCACTGACGACATCGTTCGCCAGTGCAGCATAATTTTTGGCCATCGGGTCAGATCCTGTTGTCGTTGTGAGATGAGATAGGAAACCGGTTTCACAAAATCATGAATAGTTTTCTCGTATGAAACAAGATGGATATATGTGCATTTTTTATATTCGTGATAACGATCACTTTGAGGTGTCGAAAGCGTGATATTCGCGCTGCGACAATATTTACGCGGTGCAGTACACTGCGGCACATCAGGTTGAGAGGGAAAAATACAATGACCACGATGCTGGAAGTGGCGAAGCGGGCAGGGGTGTCGAAAGCGACGGTTTCGCGGGTGCTGTCGGGCAATGGCTACGTAAGCCAGGAGACCAAAGATCGCGTTTTTCAGGCCATCGAAGAGAGCGGTTATCGGCCTAATTTGCTGGCGCGAAACCTGGCAACGAAACGCACGCAAACCCTCGGGCTGGTGGTGACTAACACCTTGTATCACGGGGTGTATTTCAGCGAACTGCTGTTTCATGCCGCGAGAATGACCGAAGAGAAAGGGCGGCAGCTGATTCTGGCGGATGGCAAGCACAGCGCCGATGAAGAGCGCGAAGCGATTCAGTATCTGCTGGATATGCGCTGCGATGCGATCATCATTTACCCGCGCTTTTTGAGCGTGGAGGAGATGGATGACATCATCCAGAAACACGAGCAGCCGATTATGGTTCTCAACCGCCGCCTGCGTAAAAACAGCAGCCATTGCGTCTGGTCAGATCATAAAGCGTCGTGTCAGACGGCGGTGTCGCAGCTTATCGACATGGGGCATCGGGAGATCGCGTTTATCACGGGATCGCTGGATTCCCCCACCGGTATCGAGCGTCTTTCCGGTTACAAAGAGGCGCTGGCACAGCATCACATTCCCCTGAAAGACGCGTTAATCGTGGAAGGGAAATGGAACCCCGAAAGCGGAGCGGCGGGCGTTTCGATGCTGCTTTCGCGCGGTGAAATATTTACCGCACTGGTAGCCAGCAATGACGATATGGCGATTGGCGCAGTGAAACAGCTGCACGACAGCGGGATCGCCACGCCGGGCGACGTCTCAGTCATTGGTTTCGATGATGTAAACATCGCGCCGTATATCATCCCGTCGCTTTCCAGCGTGCGGATCCCAGTGACGGAGATGATCAAAGAGACCATCAGCCGCCTGATTTTTATGCTCGACGGCGGCGATTTTACCTTCCAGCAAACCTTCTCGGGTGAGCTTATCCTGCGTGATTCGGTCATTGCCGGACCGCACGCCTGACGTCGACAGGTGTCATCGTCACTTCTGTCGATGACACGTTTTCCTCTTTGATAATCCCTTTTAAATCAGCCAATTAAAAGATGGCATGGTTTATGTATGTTTCGCCTCATGAATGTCATGCTGGAGAAGCAAATGAACCGTTTTATTATGGCTGATGCGAGTAAATGTATTGGCTGCCGCACCTGCGAAGTGGCGTGTGTGGTTTCTCATCAGGCGCAGCAGGATTGTGCGTCGCTCACCCCGGAATCTTTTCTGCCGCGTATTCATGTCATTAAGGGCGTGAATATTTCAACGGCTGCCATCTGTCGTCAGTGCGAAGATGCACCCTGCGCCAACGTCTGCCCTAACGGGGCGATTAATCGCGAAAACGGTTTTGTGCAGGTGATGCAGGAGCGCTGCATTGGCTGCAAAACCTGCGTGGTGGCGTGTCCGTATGGCGCGATGGAAGTGGTGGTGCGCCCGGTTGTGCGCAACAGTGGCGCGGGTCTGAACGTGCGAGCGGATAAAGCCGAAGCCAACAAATGCGATTTATGCCATCACCGTGAAACCGGCCCGGCCTGTATGGAAGCCTGTCCGACGCACGCGCTGGTGTGCGTGGATCGCAACAAACTCGAACAGATGAGCGCCGAAAAACGCCGTCGTGCCGCGTTTGATACCTCAGCAGCCATGCTGTTCTGACAATGAGTGACGGCGGCGTACAGCTGCGGGTGCGCGGCAAAGTGCAAGGCGTCGGTTTTCGCCCGTTCGTCTGGCAACTGGCGAATCAGCTGCATTTGCGCGGGGATGTCTGCAACGATAGCGAAGGCGTGCTGGTGCGCCTGACGGGCGATGCGGTGGCGTTTACCGAGCAACTTTTACAGCAATGTCCGCCGCTGGCACGCATTGACGAAGTGGAAACGCAACCCTTTCACTGGCCGCACCTGCCCACAGATTTCACGATCCGACACAGCGCGGGTGGGGCGATGGCGACCCAAATTGTGCCGGATGCCACCACCTGTCCGGCGTGCCTGGCGGAAATGCGCAATCCGCGTGAGCGGCGCTATCGCTATCCGTTTATCAACTGCACCCACTGCGGCCCGCGCTTCACCATCATTCGCGCCATGCCCTACGATCGTTCGGCAACCTCGATGGTGCATTTTCCGCTTTGCCCCCCGTGCGAAGCGGAGTACCAAAACCCAGCCGATCGCCGCTTCCACGCCCAGCCTGTCGCCTGCCCGGACTGCGGACCGGAACTGGAATGGCGCTCAGGTGATGACCATTTTTTACGTGAACACGCGCTGAAGGCGGCGGTCAAATTGCTCAAAGCGGGTGGCATTATTGCCATCAAAGGTCTTGGCGGTTTTCACCTGGCCTGCGACGCACGCAATATTCAGGCCATCGCACGATTGCGCGAGCGCAAACATCGCCCGGCAAAACCGCTGGCGGTGATGGTGGCGAATGTTGCTGGCTTACCGACGTCCGTTCAGACATTGCTACAATCACCTGCCGCACCTATCGTCCTGACCTCGAAAGCATGTCTGCCCGACCTTCCGCATCAGATTGCGCCGGATCTCGATACCCTCGGCGTGATGCTCCCTTCGAATCCGCTACAGCATCTGTTGATGGATGAAATGGCCTGTCCGCTGGTGATGACCTCCGGAAATCTCAGCGGTAAACCCCCTGCGATGACCAATCAGCAAGCGCTGGATGACCTGGACAATATCGCTGACGGATTTTTGCTGCACAACCGCGACATTTTGCAGCGGATGGATGATTCCGTTGTGGACGACGAGGGCGCGATGCTGCGTCGTGCGCGGGGCTATGTGCCCGATGCGATGGCGTTGCCGGATGGGTTTAACGATATTCCGCCGCTGCTGGCGCTGGGCGCAGACATGAAAAATACGTTCTGTCTGGTGCGCGGTGGACAGGCGGTTGTGAGCCAGCATTTTGGCGATCTGCGCGACGAGGGCGTAGAAAGCCAATGGCGCGGCGCGCTTGGCGTGATTCAGCAGATGTATGATTTCCACCCCGAGCATATCGTGTGTGATGCGCATCCGGGCTATCGCAGCGCGCAACGGGCAAATGAAATGGCGCTGCCGAAACAGACGGTGTTGCATCATCATGCCCATGCGGCGGCGTGTCTGGCAGAAAATGGCTGGCCGCTGGAGGGCGGTGATGTGATTGCGCTGACGCTCGACGGTATCGGTATGGGAGAAAACGGCGCGCTGTGGGGCGGCGAGTGCCTGCGGGTGAACTATCTGTCCTGCAAACATTTGGGCGGATTACCTGCCGTGGCGCTGCCCGGCGGCGATCTGGCGGCGCGGCAGCCGTGGCGAAATCTGCTCGCACATTGCCTGGCGTTTGTTCCTGACTGGCCGTTGCGAAAGGAAACTGCGGCGGTGCAACAGCAAAACTGGCCGCTTCTGGCGACAGCAATTTCACGGGGCATCAACGCGCCGCTGGCGTCTTCCTGCGGTCGGTTATTTGATGCGATCGCCTGCGCGCTCGATATTGCGCCAGAGGAGCAAAGCTTTGAAGGCGAAGCCGCCTGCAAGCTGGAAGCGCTGGCGACGCATTGCGCCGGGGTTGAACATCCCGTTACGCTACCGCTTAAAAAAGGTGTGCCAGACTTAGCCACATTCTGGCGGCAGTGGCTCGACTGGCAGGCGGAACCCGATGAACGCGCGTGGATATTCCATGACGCGCTGGCGAAAGGGTTGGCGGAATTGCTGCGCTATCATGCCGAACGATTGTCTCTTACCACCATCTGCTTTAGCGGCGGCGTGCTGCATAACCGACTGCTGCGTGCGCGCCTGCGATTTTACCTCGCTGACTTCCAACTGCTTTTCCCCTCACAATTGCCTGCGGGCGATGGGGCGATCTCTTTCGGGCAAGCGGTGGTCGCCGCCGCTCGAACCTGTTCACAAAGGAACTAACATGTTACGACTCATCCGCCGCGAACCTCGCGCGGCGCTATTGCTCCTGATTTTGGGTGTGGCGAATTTGCTGGCCTGGGGCTGGGCGTGGCATACGTTTAGCGGCAGTACCGCGCTGATGGCGGCAAGCCTGCTGGCGTGGTGCTACGGGTTGCGACACGCGGTCGATGCCGATCATATCGCCGCGATTGATACCGTGACGCGCAAAATGATGCAGCAGGGGAAACGCCCTTCAGGCGTTGGCGTGTGGTTCTCACTGGGGCATTCCACGATCGTGGTGCTGGCGACGGTCGCCATTGCCGCCACGGCAACGGCATTTCAAAAAAATATGACCTGGTTTCACGAAACCGGCAGCGTGATTGGAACCGCTGTCTCCGCGACGTTCTTGCTGGCGATGGCGCTGGTTAATACGGTGATTTTACACGGCGTCTGGCGCAGTTTTCAGGCGCTGAAAAAAGGCCGTATGGCAAGCGGCGACGCCGAACTTCCGGTCACGGGCGGCGTGATGAACTGGCTCTTTGGCGCGACGTTCCGGCTGGTGAGTAAAAGCGGGCAAATGTATCTGGTGGGTTTCCTGTTTGGCCTGGGGTTTGACACCGCCACCGAAATTGGCGTGCTCGGGATCTCGGCCGCCAGTGCATCACACGGCATGTCGGTCTGGTCGATTATGATTTTCCCGGCCCTGTTTGCTAGCGGTATGGCGATTATCGACACCATTGATAATTTACTGATGGTCGGGGCGTACGGCTGGGCGTTCGATAAACCGCAGCGCAAGCTTTACTACAACATGACCATCACCGGCACGTCGGTAGTGGTGGCGCTGTTTATCGGCGGGCTGGAAGCGTTGGGTTTATTGATGGATAAATTCGGGCTTAGCGGCGGCGTGTGGAATGCGGTGGCGAGGGTCAACGATAACCTTGGCGACGCCGGTTTTGTCGTAGTAGGCTTGTTTCTCGCCTGCTGGTTAATCTCGATGCTGAATTACCGCTGGCGTGGTTATGATAGCCTGGTGGTGCGCTCATAGCCGTCAGTTTGCAACATTCTCCTGCAGGGGAATGTGTTCTTTCAGCGTGCCCGCTGCACATCTCTTTCGAGGTGGTATCTAATACTGGAGAAATTGATTTTCCCAGTATTAGATAGGGATAACATTTGTGTTTAACAAAACGTATTATTCATTTACGCCATCTATTTCATTCCTGATTTTATCTTCAAATCCAAACATATGGATGAATATACGCAATGGCTTGTGCGTATTTTGAATGCGAAGACAGATTGCAAATCGCTCGTCCAAAATAAGAATAATATTGTATCAAGTCGGTAAATACGCGAAAATAGTTGTGCATTATAAATATATAATACAGGGTTATATATTTAAGTTTTTCGCATTGATAATATTAATAATAAACAAGGGATTGATAACATGATTTATTTAATAATTATTTATTTGGTGAATAAAACGCGTAAAAAAAAGCCCCGGACATCGGGGCTGCGGATAATCAAATCCTAAGGTTAAGTAAGACGGGCAAGAGAATGAGGGTTAAACGGGTAATGTTTTTAACAGGGCGAAGGCCTCCTTCATGCGATCTTCGCTGACCACAAAGGCGCGGAGCTGTCCGTCATTATCGGCACCACGAGCGACCATACCTTGCGGTTCAAGGGTAATTTGCCAGTTCAAATCCTGACGTTGCGTTTCGCCCGCAAGATGCAGCGGTAATTCTGGCGTTTTCACTTTCACCAGCATGGCGGGTAATTTTAGCGGTGTGTTCGTTCCAAGCAAATTCTTAGCCAGATACATGGCGCTCAATTGAATGGGTTGCAGGAACGGCAGCACCTGACCATTAATTTCTGCGCAATCGCCCAGCGCATAAATATCGGGCTGCGAGGTTTGCAAATAGCTGTCGACCTTCACGCCACGATTAATTTCTGCTCCGGCGCGATGGGCCAGTGCGATTTCAGGTTGTAAACCGGTTGCGGCAATCACGACGTCGATTTCTACGCTGCGGTGACGGTCGAGCGTTGCGCGAATGCCGGTTTCGGTTTTCGCCAGATTCTGCAACTGCGATTTCAGCAGCAGATGGACACCCATATCCGTCAGGCGATGCTGTAAGCGGCTACTCACTTCTGCGGGCATCAGGGCTGACAGAATACTGGCAGCATGATCAACCAGCGTCACGGATTTACCCGCGCGGCAAAAATCCATCGCCAGTTCAGTACCAATCAACCCCCCGCCGACAATCATCACCCGCTGCGCGTCGCGAAGCGGGGTTTCGCAGGCCTGATATTCCTGCTGACTGTTCAGGGTCAGCATCAGCTCACGGCCTTCGACCGGCGGTACAAACGCCGATGCGCCCGTCGCCAGCACCAGTTTGTCGTAATGCCACTGTTTATCTTTGGCCTTCACGCAGTGCGCGGCGGCGTCGATATCGGTAATCCAGGTGTAGGGGAACAGGCGCAGGTTGAACTGCTCGGCAAACTCTCCCGCCGTCTGGCGGGTGAGGTCGTCGGCGCGCTGGCTCTGGCTGATGACGTGGCTGAGATCCGGTTTGTTGTACTCGTCCATGCTGTCAGCGGCGATGAGCGTCAGCGGTACATTCGCGTCTTGTTTGCGGATATTTTTCACCAGCTGGCGGGCGGCAAAGCCCGAGCCGATGATCACGATGCCGTGGCTCATTTTGCCTCCGTTGCCAGCACGTCGAAAACGTCTTTACCCAGTGAACATTCCGGACACAGGAAATTATCCGGTACGTCGCTCCACGGCGTGCCTGGCGCAACGTCCTGAAGCGGCTCGCCCAATGCAGGATCGTAAACCCACTGGCAGACGCTGCACTGCATGCAGGGACCCAGTTCCGCTGCCGCAGCGGCGGCACAGGCGCAGTTTTCCTGCTGTGGTGTTGGTTTGACTGCGGCTTCTGGCAGCGGAGCGAGCGCCCACTGACGTGCAATCTCACGGCCATGCTGGCGGCAAATTTCCAGCGCATCTACGTCCGGACGCCATTTCGCTTTCAGGCTCATCGACATTTCGAAACCGGCATCTTGTAAGCGCGTAGACAGACGATCAACCGCGCCGCCGCTCCAGCCGTGAGAGCCAAAGGCGCTGGCACGTTTGTTACGAAAACGCAGGCCGGTCATCTCTTCAACCAGACCGGCGATTTTCGGCATCATCACGTTGTTCATGGTGGAGGTCCCCACCAGCACGCCTTTAGAGCGGAAAACGTTGGTCAGGATTTCGTTTTTATCGCTGCGCGCCACGTTAAAGATTTTCACCGCCACGTTCGGGTCAACTTCATTAATACCCTGAGCAATAGCGTCCGCCATCATGCGGGTGTTATTGGACATGGTGTCGTAGAACAGGGTGATGCGATCTTCCTGATAATCCGCCGCCCATTTCAGATACAGCTCCACGATTTGCGTTGGGTTTTCGCGCCACACCACGCCGTGGGAAGTGGCAATCATATCCACCGGCAAATTGAAGCCGAGAATTTCAGTGATTTTTGGCGTCACCAGACGGCTGAACGGCGTCAGGATGTTGGCGTAATAGCGCTGGCACTGTTCGAACAGCTCAGTTTGATCCACTTCGTCATTGAACAGGCGCTCGTCGCAATAGTGTTGGCCGAAAGCGTCGTTACTGAACAGCACCGCATCGCCCGTCATGTAAGTCATCATACTGTCCGGCCAGTGCAGCATTGGCGTTTCAACGAAGATCAGCTGTTTGCCGTTGCCAATATCCAGCGAGTCACCGGTTTTCACGGTGTGGAAGTTCCACTCCGGATGGTGATGATGACCGTTAATCGAGTCAATTGCGTTGGTGGTGCAGTAAATCGGGGTGTTCGGAATGTAGGACATCAGCTCGGTCAGTGCACCGGCGTGATCTTCTTCCGCGTGGTTAATGATGATGTAGTCGATGGCGTCCAGATCGATTTCACTGCGCAGGTTCTGCACGAACTCGCGGCTGAATTTATGATCGACGGTGTCGATCAGAACATTTTTGCCTTCACGAATCAGATAGCTGTTGTAGCTGCTGCCGCGCAGGGTTTTGTATTCGGTGCCATGAAAATCACGCACTTCCCAGTCACGTTGACCCACCCAATGAATGTTATTTTTAACCAGAATAGACATAGCAACCTCAAATTAATACGGTGTTTTTAACTAAGATGATTTGCTTATATCAAGTTGCGTGCCAACTTTTTATATTGTTGAATTAAATGGATTTTAAAAATAATGACTCATAATGGGTAGTCAAAGTGACTATTATAATTACTGTCAATATGACACTATGAATTGTCAAAATGACAGCGAGGCGAAAATGAGTTTTTCCGTAGAGGTGCTGGCGAAAATCGCCATTGAGTTGCAGGCCGGTATCGGCCATCAGGATCGTTTTCAGCGACTGATCTCCACGCTGCGCCACGTGCTGGATTGCGATGCGTCGGCGCTGCTGCGCTATGAAGGACGACAGTTTATTCCGCTGGCGATCGACGGGCTGGCGCACGATGTGCTGGGGCGTCGTTTTACGCTGGAAGGACACCCGCGCCTGGAGACGATTGCCCGTGCGGGTGACGTGGTGCGATTCCCGGCGGACAGCGATCTACCCGATCCGTACGACGGATTAATCCCTGGGCAAGAGAGCCTGAAGGTTCACGCCTGTATCGGCCTGCCGCTGTTTGCCGGGCAGCATCTGATTGGCGCGTTAACGCTCGACGGTCTGGAACCGGATCAGTTCGATACGTTTAGCGACGAAGAGCTGCGTCTGATTGCCGCGCTGGCGTCTGGCGCACTCAATAATGCGCTGCTGATCGAACAACTGGAGAGTCAGAACATTATGCCGGGCAGTCCGGTCGCGTTTGAGCAAGTCGCGCATACGGAAATGATCGGCCTGTCGCCGGGAATGATGCAGCTGAAAAAGGAGATCGAGATTGTTGCGGCTTCCGATCTCAACGTGCTGATCAGCGGTGAAACGGGCACCGGGAAAGAGCTGGTGGCGAAGTCGATTCATGAAGGATCACCGCGAGCGGTGAATCCGCTGGTGTATCTGAACTGCGCGGCGCTGCCCGAAAGCGTGGCGGAAAGTGAGCTGTTTGGGCACGTTAAAGGGGCGTTTACCGGCGCCATCAGCAACCGCAGCGGCAAGTTTGAAATGGCCGATAACGGCACGCTGTTCCTCGATGAAATCGGTGAGCTGTCGCTGGCGCTTCAGGCCAAACTGCTGCGCGTGTTGCAGTACGGGGATATTCAGCGCGTCGGCGATGACCGCAGTCTGCGCGTTGACGTGCGTGTGCTGGCGGCGACCAATCGTGACCTGCGCGAAGAGGTGCTGGCCGGTAATTTCCGCGCCGATTTGTTCCATCGTTTAAGCGTATTTCCCCTCTCGGTTCCGCCACTGCGCGAGCGTGGCGAGGACGTGGTGCTTCTGGCGGGCTTTTTCTGCGAGCAGTGCCGGTTAAAAATGGGATTATCTCGCGTGGTGTTAAGCCCTGGCGCGCGCAGCCATTTGTTAAGTTACGGCTGGCCGGGAAACGTGCGTGAGCTGGAACATGCCATTCATCGTGCAGTGGTCCTGGCACGCGCCGCGCGTTCGGGAGACGAAGTGGTTATCCACGCGCGCCATTTTGCGTTGCATGATGAGCCAATGACTGCCGTGGCGCAGGAACTCCCGGCGATAGCCAATGAAAATCTGCGCGAGGCGACGGAAGCATTTCAGCGTCAGATGATTACCCGCGCGCTGGATCAAAATGGGCGTAGCTGGGCGGCTTGCGCGCGCGCACTTGAGATGGACGTCGCCAACCTGCACCGGCTGGCGAAGCGTTTGGGAATGAAGGGCTAAATTATTCCGGCTTGATAGAAATCTTGCAGGTTGATGGCGCCGCAAAGCTTGCCGCTGTCATCAACGACAGGTGCCGCAGTGATTTTACGTTTCATCAAAATCTCTTTGGCTTCGATGGCGCGGCTTTCGGCGTTGAGCGTCAGCCCGCCAGTGGTCATCGCGTCACGGACGATAGCCTCCAGACCGCCGCCACCGACCAGCCAGCGGCGAAGGTCGCCATCGGTAAAGACGCCTTTTACCAGACCGTTTTCGTCGCAAACCGCGACCAGCCCCAGCCCGGTGCGGCTCAATTCAAGCATCGCGTCCATAACGCTGGTGGTGAGTTTGACCTGCGGGACCGCCTCTTCAGTGCGCATCAAGTGGTGAACTTTGTTGAGCAATCGCGCGCCCAGCGCACCCGCTGGATGAGAGCGCGCGAAATCTTCTTCATTGAAACCGCGCGCCTGCATGACGGCCATCGCCAGCGCGTCGCCCATCATGAGGGTGTTGACGGTGCTGGATGTCGGTGCGAGGTGCATCGGGCAGGCTTCGCGCTCCACCGAAATATCCAGCGTTGCTTTTGCAGCCAGCGCCAGCGGCGAGCGAGATTTTCCGGTCATTGCCAGCAGAGCAACGGATTTCTCCTGTAAGCGCGGAATGATCAGATCGAGTTCTCTGGCTGAGCCGGAATAGGAGATAAACAGCATCACGTCGCGACTTTCGATCATCCCCAGATCGCCATGCAGGGCTTCTGCCGCATGGACAAAAAAGGCGGGCGTGCCGGTGCTGGCGAGCGTGGCGGCAATTTTCTTACCGATATGCCCGGATTTACCAATGCCCGCGACGATCACTTTGCCTTCACATTGAATGATGGTGTTGGCCGCGCGGACAAAATCATCGCCCAGCCTTTCCGGCAGGCGGCTGGCTTCCTGTAGCTCTAGCATCAATGTCTGACGGCCTGTGTTTAGCAGAAAATCACTCATTTTTATCTCCGGTTAGAATCCCTTGCGCTCCCGTCATATCAGACCGACAGAAACGTGGCTGCGCCCATGATAGTGCATTCTCCTGGCGAGGATCCTGCCCAATACGCAAAGATTTTGCTTCGCGCCACAGAACTCCTTCCTTGAGGTGTCGCCGATGCTTTACCATACTTGCCACTTATCGAATTTTTTCAATGGATGTCTCATGGTCAAGCGTCGTTACGCAGCGCTCATTCCCGCGCTGATTATGCTTGCTGCCTGTAGCAGCAAACCGAAAACAGAGGAAGTTCAACAGACGGCTGGCGCGCCTTCCGGCGGTTTTCTGCTGGAGCCGCAGCACAATGTGATGCAGATGGGCGGTGATTTCGCCAACAATCCTGCGGCCGAACAGTTCATCGATAAGATGGTGAACAAGCACGGTTTTAACCGACAACAGCTGCACGAGATTTTGTCGCAGGCCAAACGTCTGGATTACGTGCTGCGCCTGATGGACAGACAAGCACCAACCGCGCAGGCCCCAACAGGGCCGAACGGTGCGTGGCTGCGCTATCGTAAACAGTTCATCACCCCGGACAACGTGCAAAACGGCGTGGCGTTCTGGAATCAATATGAAGATGCGCTGAACCGCGCGTGGCAGGTCTACGGCGTTCCGCCTGAAATTATCGTCGGCATTATTGGCGTGGAAACCCGCTGGGGCCGCGTAATGGGCAAAACCCGCATTCTTGATGCGCTGGCAACGCTCTCCTTTAACTATCCGCGCCGCGCGGAGTATTTCTCGTCCGAACTGGAAACCTTCCTGCTGATGGCGCGCAACGAGCAGGACGATCCGCTGGATCTGAAGGGCTCATTTGCGGGCGCGATGGGTTACGGTCAGTTTATGCCGTCGTCTTACAAAGAATACGCCGTGGACTTTAACGGTGACGGGCATATCAATCTGTGGGATCCGGTGGATGCCATCGGTAGCGTGGCGAATTACTTCAAAGCGCACGGTTGGGTGAAAGGCGAGCCGGTTGCCGTGCAGGCTAACGGCCAGGCGCCAGGGCTTGAGAATGGTTTCAAAACCAAATACAGCGTGGCACAGCTTTCGTCAGCCGGGTTAACGCCGATGCAGCCGCTGAATAATAATCAGCAGGTGAGTTTGCTGCGTCTGGATATTGGTACGGGTTATCAATACTGGTATGGGCTGCCGAATTTCTACGCAATTACCCGCTACAACCACAGCACTCATTATGCGATGGCGGTGTGGCAGCTGGGTCAGGCGGTTGCGCTGGCGCGGGTTCCAGTGGCGTCGCCGTTTAGTCAGTAAGTCTTTCCTTCGCAGCATGGTTTGCCGGCAGTCGTGTTTGACTTCCGGCAAACCAACAATTTGTCATTTCATTTTCCTGGCTTACCTCTCACCGATAATGAGAGAAGCGCAACCGTAACATTTCGCCACACTCCCATTTCTATTCTGCATTTACATCTATGCCGCAATTTATTATTGTTATGTTATAACATAATTTGCGGTGTCACTATGTCTCTCTCGCTTCTCTCTCTGTCCGCGCTGGCGCGACTCTTTATGGCTTTTGGGTTGATTGCGATAATCGCTTTGGCGGTGCGCTGGGCGGTGATCCTCCCATGATTGAGCTACACAATCTGGTGGCCGGTTATGACGGTCAGCCTGTCACTCAGGCGCTTAATGGCGTTATTGAGCGCGGCAGTATGACGGCGATTATCGGGGCGAATGGCTGCGGGAAATCGACGCTGTTGAAAACGCTTGCAGGGTTTATTCCTCCGGTGAGCGGTGTCTTTCGCTGGCAGGAAAAGCGTCCTGTAATCGGCTGGCTGGCGCAGCGCCACTCGCTGGAAGCGCAATTTCCGCTGACCGTCCAGGATGTGGTGAGTATGGGCTGCTGGCCCGGCATTTCTTTATTGGCGGGATTGCAGCGCAAAACGCGTTTACGTATCGCCAGCGCGCTTGAGCGGGTTGGGCTGCAGGCGCTGGCAGCGTCGACGATTGATGAACTCTCCGGTGGCCAGTTTCAGCGCATGCTCTTTGCCAGAGTGCTGGTACAGAATGCGCCGCTGGTCATGCTCGATGAACCTTTTACGGGCGTGGATGAAGCCACCTGTAACGCGTTGATGGAATTGATGCTGGATATGTATTTGCAAGGACAAACCGTGCTGGCGGTGTTGCATGACAGCGAGCGCGTGGCGCGTCATTTCCCTCAGACGCTGCGACTTGATACCAGCACACCTTGTTGGGCAACCGTGCGCGCGAGGGTGGCATGATCTGGCATCTCTTTTTCCAGCCATTTATCGAATACGGCTTTATGCGCCGCGCGCTGGTGGTGTGCCTGGCGCTGTCTGCGAGCACCACGATGCTGGGCGTTTTTTTACTGCTCCGCCGTATGAGTCTGATGGGCGACGCCTTGTCGCACGCCATTTTACCCGGCGTCGCGGTGGGCTATTTGCTCAGCGGTATGTCTTTGCTGGCGATGAGTTTAGGCGGATTTATTGCCGGAATTATCGTGGCGCTGGTTGCCGGTTTGGTCAGTCGGCGCACGCCGCTAAAAGAGGATGCCAGCTTCGCGGGGCTTTATCTGGGCTCGCTGGCGCTGGGCGTCACGCTGGTTTCGCTTCGCGGCTCGAATGTCGATCTTTTGCATCTTCTTTTTGGCTCCATTCTGGCGGTCGATAACGACGCGGCGCTGTTTGTGGCAGGCGTGTGCATATTCACCTTATTGATGCTTGCGATTTTCTATCGCGGGCTGGTTACCGAGGCGTTCGATACTGCCTGGTTGCAGGTCAATTCTCGCGTGTTACCCGCAATTTTACATGGCCTGTTTCTTGCCTTGCTGGTGCTCAACCTCGTCGCCGGATTTCAGGTGCTTGGCACGCTGATGGCGGTGGGATTAATGATGCTGCCCGCCGTTGCCGCGCGCTGCTGGATGCGAACGTTGTCCGGGCTGTTACTCATGGCGGGCATCAGCGGTATTTTTTGCGCCTGGCTTGGACTGAGCCTGTCGTGGGCGGCCAGTTTACCCGCCGGCCCGTCTATCGTTTTGACCGCCAGCGCGTTATTTATTTTTTCCGTTTTATTTGGCTCGCGCAGCAATCTGCGTGCGCTTTTTCAACGCAAGGGGAAGTGAAGATGAAACGTACAGGGGTAATGATTGCGCTGGTGCTGGGGTTCATGACGCAGAGCGTGCAGGCTAAGACACTGAATGTGGTGACGAGCTTTTCCATTCTTGGCGACATCACTCAGGAAGTGGGCGGCAAGCATGTGAACGTGACGACGCTGGTTGGTCCGGATGGCGATCCGCATACCTTTGAGCCCTCACCAAAAGACAGTGCGGCGCTGAGTAAAGCCGATGTGGTGGTGGTGAACGGGTTGGGGCTGGAAGGTTGGCTTGACCGGCTGGTCAAAGCATCAGGCTTTAAAGGGACGCTGGTGGTGGCTTCTACTGGAGTTAAAACCCACACCTTAGAAGAGGAGGGCAAGCGTGTCACCGACCCGCATGCCTGGAATAGCGCGGCGAATGGTGCATTGTATGCGCAAAATATTCTCACAGGTCTGGTGCAAGCCGATCCGCAAGATAAAGCGGCGCTGGAGGCTTCTGGTCAGGCGTACATCGCGCAGCTAACGCAACTCGATAGTTGGGCAAAAACGCAGTTTAGCCCGATTCCTCAGCAAAAACGTAAGGTGCTGACCAGCCATGATGCGTTCGGTTATTTTAGCCGTGCCTATGGGGTGAACTTTATTGCTCCGCAGGGGCTTTCTTCCGAGAGCGAGGCAAGCGCTGCGCAGGTGGCGGCAATCATTGATCAGATTAAAGCTGACGGGGTAAAAACCTGGTTTGTGGAAAACCAGCTCGATCCGCGTCTGGTGAAGCAAATTGCGACGGCAACGGGCGCGCATCCTGGCGGGGAACTTTATCCTGAGGCACTGTCGGCCAAAGGTGGCGCGGCGGATACCTACGTCAAAGCTTTTCGCCATAACGTCAAAACGATTGCAGATAGCATGAAGTAATTTTCTTTTAAGCCGATGCTGCGTATCGGCTTTTCTGAAGCCTCCTCGTAAAACCTGAACCTCATCTCCCTATCTCACAAGAAAGTGCTACATTGTGCTGCATGTTTTTCAGGAACCAAAAGCGATGATGACTGACCATGAATTGATGCAGTTGAGCGAAGTGGTAGGGCTGGCGTTAAAGCAGCGAGGCGCGACGCTGACGACGGCGGAATCCTGTACTGGCGGCTGGGTAGCGAAAGTGATTACGGATATCGCGGGTAGCTCCGCGTGGTTCGAACGCGGCTTTGTCACTTACAGTAACGAAGCCAAAGCCCAGATGATTGGCGTGCGTGAACCGACGCTAGAACAGCACGGTGCCGTGAGTGAGCCGGTCGTGGTCGAGATGGCTATCGGTGCGCTTAAAGCTGCACAGGCAGATTATGCGATTTCCGTCAGCGGTATCGCCGGGCCGGATGGCGGCAGCGATGTGAAGCCCGTAGGCACAGTGTGGTTTGGATTTGCCACGGCGCAAGGCGAGGGGATTACCCGCCGTGAGTGCTTTAGCGGCGATCGCGAAAGCGTGCGTCGTCAGGCGACGGAATATGCGTTAAAAACGCTATGGCAACAATTTCTACAAAACACTTGATACTGTATGACCATACAGTATAATTGCACCAACAGAACAGTTTTCACCTCCCGGTAAATACGTAAGCGGATTGCCGGCATGACAGGAGTAATAATGGCTATCGACGAAAACAAACAGAAAGCGTTGGCGGCAGCGCTGGGCCAGATCGAAAAGCAATTCGGTAAAGGCTCCA